>Ga0210398_10000250_pt1 | contig 66291 bp, 53 predicted proteins | sample IncBWC4OmetaG_FD_161047 | JGI IMG/M metagenome (GOLD analysis project Ga0210398, IMG submission 161047) | Forest soil microbial communities from Barre Woods Harvard Forest LTER site, Petersham, Massachusetts, United States - Inc-BW-C-4-O | ecosystem: Environmental > Terrestrial > Soil >... | reverse complement strand
TTGGCACCTCGATGTCGGCTCATCGCATCCTGGAGCTGTAGAAGGTTCCAAGGGTTAGGCTGTTCGCCTATTAAAGCGGTACGTGAGCTGGGTTCAGAACGTCGCGAGACAGTTCGGTCCCTATCTGGTGTGGGCGCAGGAGATTTGAGGGGAGCTGTCCTTAGTACGAGAGGACCGGGATGGACAGACCTCTTGTGTCCCGGCTGTCATGCCAATGGCACGGCCGGGTAGCGAAGTCTGGAAGTGATAAACGCTGAAGGCATCTAAGCGTGAAGCACGCCCCGAGATCATATCTCCCAAGGGTAAAAGGTGGTGAGCTACTCCACCGAGAACCCTATGAAGGGCCGTCGAAGACTACGACGTTGATAGGCCAGAGGTGTAAGCGTGGTAACACGTTCAGCTTACTGGTCCTAATCGCCCGTTCGGCTTGACCATAATCTCTGCTGAATGCACAGTTGACTGCCGTCAGAATCGGATCTGACGGACGAAGATTCGTCTTACTCCTCTTCGATTCCACCTCATTCGAAGAGGTTGAGCATGATTTGACGCCGCACTATTCATAAAACAGTAAGTTGGTGTTCAGTGGCCAGTGGCTAGAGGTTTTTTGCTCGCCGCTTGTTACTAGCCACCAGCCACTGTTTCTAAGGTTTTCCGGCGATCATACCGGAGGGGTCACACCCGTTCCCATCCCGAACACGGTAGTTAAGCCCTTCAGGGCCGATGGTACTGCGTGGGTAACTGCGTGGGAGAGTAGGTCGTCGCCGGGATAAATTAAAGTAAGCCAACGGGCTCGCATCTTGCGAGCCCGTTGGCTTTTGGGGCCTGCTCCAAGCTTCGCACCCGGGTCGAACAGTTACCGCCTGACAACCGAGACTTAAGGCCAGATGCATGCGCCGATTCGACATGAAGAGCGACTGGGACGCGAGGGCGCGGGAGGACGCGCGCAAAGCCATCGCGTGCGACGAAGGCCGGGATGACGCCGTATTCCGGGCTTCAGGTGAGCGCGACCTGCACCTGGTGCTCGACAGCGTGATGGGCGCCCTCGACGGCCGCGAAAGCGCCCTTGAGATCGGCTGCGGCACGGGCCGCCTGCTCGAACCGCTGGCCGGCCACTTCGGTCAGGTCTACGGAGTCGACGTATCGGGGGAGATGGTCCAGCGCGGCCGCGAGCGCCTGGCGCATTTGGGGCGCGTGAACTTCTTTGAGGTCGACGGAGAGGGCTGCCTGCCCTTTAAGGATGAGACCTTCGACCTTTGTTTTTCCTACATCACGTTTCATCATATTCCCGCGAAGCCGATCGTTCACCGGTACATCGGCGAGGCCCGGAGAGTGCTCAAGGAGCGCGGCATTTTCCGCTTCCAGTTGTTTGGCCGACCTGAGGGTATCCTGCAGACGATGCGGGAGCGCCTCACAAACAAGAGCACCTGGAGAGGCTGCAAGTTCACCCTGCCAGAGATTACCTCGATGACCCAAGATGCAGGGTTTGAGATTGCCGCCACGAACTATGTAAATGCCGAGTCGCGACCGCGTTTGTTCGGCAAGACGCAGCCGGACGTCATCTGGGTCACAGCGCGCAAGCCCGGGCGCGCAAAACTGTAGGTGCCTGCCACGCACTGTCGCAGCCGTTCCTAATCCCAATCTGCCTAGTCTTTGGCTGCCACTGGTAGCTCGATGTACGACGACGCCTCCTTGGAAAAGTAGACTCGCTGGGTCGCCTTCTGATAGTCGGAGGCTTGAGCCTTGAAGATATTCGGCACGAATTTTTGCGGATTGCGGTCAATCAGCGGAAACCATGTGCTCTGTACCTGAACCATCATGCGATGACCCTTCAGGAACACGTGGTTGTTGGTATGCAGGTCGATGATGAATGGCGTCACGCGGTTGGGGACGAGCGCTTCCGGCCTTTCGAAGCTCTGCCGGAAGCGCCCGCGAAACACTTCGTCGGCGATCATCAACTGGTAGCCCGCGAGCTTCGGGTCGTCGCTGAAATTCTCCGGATAGACGTCGATCAGCTTGACGATCCAATCGCTGTCGGTGCCGGTGGTGGAGGCGTAGAGATGCGCCACGATATCCCCCGAGACGGCCACGTCGTTGGGGAGTGCATCGGTTTCAAAGGAGGCGACGTCGGGGCGCAGATAGACGAAGCGCTGGTCTTCGAGCAGCCAGACCGGCCAGCCGGGCCCGGGATAAGTCGGGCTGATGGGACGGTGCCGGTACGGGACCGGATGGGCTGGATCCGAGAGGTAGCTCGTGAACCCCTGGCCTTCCTTCGCGCCCGGCGCATCCATCGAGAGCCCGCCCTTGTCGTGAAAATAGAGCTTTTGGTTGGTCACGCCCTCGCGCGGCGGCCAGGCGTCATAGTCCTCCCAGCGATTTGAGCCAGTCTGGAACGTGATCGCCTCTTTGAACGGCAGGCTGCCCTTGCCTTTGAGCCAGTAAGCGAACCAGGGCGCCTGGATTTTTTCGCGGAAATAGGCCGAAGCGTCGCTGCCGAAGTCAATATTTCCGAGCCTACGGCCCTTGCCACCCGCCCACCCTCCATGGTTCCACGGACCGGCCGCCAGGTAATTCAGGCGCTCGGTGTCGTTCTTTTCGAGCAATTCGTAGATCTCGACTGGCCCGTAGAAGTCCTCCTGGTCCCACCATCCGGCCACGTTCAGGTTGGGCACGGTCAGCTTCAGGTTTTCGAGGTAGGTGCGGAACACCTGCTTGTGCCAGAAGCTGTCGTAATTGGGGTGATCCACAAAATCGTTCCAGCTCGGGAGACTCCCCTGCAGATAAAGCCGGTTCGCGTTGGAGAGCGGGCCGAGATCGTTCAGGTACCAGTCGAAGGTGTCGTTCTTCGAGAACTCGAAATGAAAATTCTCCTTGGAGGTCTCCATCAAGGTGGCGTATTCGAACCCATAGCTCAGGCGGAAAGCGCCGTTGTGATGGAAGTCGTCGCCCAGGAACATGTCGGCGGGTGACGCCTGCTCGGAAACGGCCTTGAGCGCGGGGTGCGGTTCGAGCAGCGCCATGGTGGTCAGCCAGCCGCCGTAAGAGATGCCCGCCTCGCCCACGCGCCCGTTGTTGCCCGGGACGTTTTTGACCAGCCAATCGACCGTGTCATAAGTGTCGCTGGCCTCATCGATGCTTTTGGGATCGGATTTGTCGCGCGGATCGCGCTGCATCACGAATTGACCCTCGGACTTGTAGCGTCCGCGAATATCCTGGAAGGCGAAGATGTAACCGTCCGGAATCATCTCGGTGTAGAGGCCGATCTGTTCGCTGAATCCTTTGGCGTCGTCGTCGAGGCCGTAAGGCGTGCGGGTCAGGAAGATCGGCAGCGGCTCTGTCGCGTTTTTGGGCGTATAGATTTCGGTGTGCAGCCTCACGCCGTCCCGCGCCCGGATCATGACGTCGCGCTTGTCGAAGAGCTGGCTGTAGTCGGCCGGCGGTGCCGGCTTGGCGACGCGTTCCAGCTTGAGCGGCAAAGACGATCCGCCTTGCGTCCAGGCGCCCGCGATCTCGGACGCGTCCGTGCTGAACACGCCCTCGTAGCTGCCGTGCGCAGCCTCGACATCCACGTGCAGCGTGGAGCCCTTCAGGGCTATGGAGCTGAGCGGAATCGCGAACGCGTTCTGGTCCGGGCTATCCAGCGTTCCGGAGTAGGCCCCTTGGGCGTTTGCCGAAATGTGAAAGACGATACGGAGCGTCGAGCCTCCCACGTTGAGATTGCCCTGCCAGTCACCGGCCGCCGAGACCGCGGACTGGCCGAGCGACACGGCGGCCCGCAGCGCCCAAAGCAGCCCGAGAGCCAGCAACGCCCCGGCAGGCCGTGCCCAGCGGTTCGACCGGGCCCCCACGCATTGTCTGCTCATCCTGGAACTCCTTCTCGCGGAAACTGTCACAGTAGCTTAACAAAACTTTGACAGATTTTTTACAAAGCGCCCGGCAAAGCAGCGTCTAACTCTCACGGTGGATTGTATGCGGCCGGTTCGCTCGTGGGCCGGCGCCACCAAGCATTCTAGTCTTCGCAAGACCGTCAGGGAAGGGGAATGAGTGTGGATAGCCTGCCATCTGTCGCCCAGGGCGGCGTGGTACCGGAGGGCCATCTGATCGCTCGCGCGCAAGCCGGAGACGAATCTGCCTTCGCTGCGCTTTTTGAACGTCACAAGCATCACGTGTACGCGGTCTGCCTGCGGATGACACGTGTCGCCTCGGACGCCGAAGACCTCACCCAGGAGGTCTTCCTCCTGCTGTTTCGCAAGATCGCCTTGTTTCGCGGGCATTCCGCGTTTTCAACCTGGCTTTATCGCCTGACCGTCAACGTGGTGCTCTCGCAGTTGCGGCGGCAGAGCCTGAAGTGCATCGCCCTCGAGCCCGAAGATCCCGACGGGGATTTCGTTCATGCCGAGATCGGCACTCCGGACCCGCGCCTGCGTCACTGTCTGGACCGCCTGAATCTGGAGCAGGCCATCCTGCGCCTGGCGCCGTCCTACCGGGCCGCCTTCGCCCTTTATGAGTTGCACGGGTACGCGCACAAGGAGATTGCCGAGATCATGAACTGGTCCGTCGGCAATTCCAAATCGCAACTCCATAAGGCGCGCCGGAAACTCCGCGCCTTGCTGTCCGGACGCAAGGCACCCGCGTCGACGCGTGCCGCGAAACTGCTGGCCAGGCGAAAACGCCGCCCGGTGGCGCGCCCGCCCGTGCCCGATCCCTACGACGTCAGGCTGGCCCTGGCCGGCATTTGAAGGTCGCGGCTCGTCTTCGCGTAATCGCCGCGAGCAGACCAGGCACCCCGATCACCCGGCCTTCGGCCCCCAGTAAAGGCGCGCCTGTTCAAAACCATGCTGCCGACCGCGAATCCTCTCGCATCGAATTATGGTGGGAGGAATTCTTATGAAAGCTGCGGTCGTTCCCGCTGTCAGCAGTTCGTGGCAGATCAAAGACGTCCCCCAACCTCAACCCGGGCATAATCAAGTGCTCGTGAAAATGCACGCGAGCGGCATCTGCTACACTGACGTTCATCTGACGCTCGGACACTTTCCGGGACCACCATTTCCCCGAATCTTAGGCCACGAGCCTGTGGGCGAGATCGTCGCCGTGGCTTCCGACGTCACGACGCGGAAGGTGGGCGACCGCGTGGGTACCGCCTGGATTCAATCCACCTGCGGGCGCTGTGAATGGTGCCAGCGCGGCCGCAGAATGTTCTGTCCTTACATGAAGGGCACGGGAATTGAGGTGCCAGGCGGGCACGCCGAGTACATGCTGATGAATGCCGACACAACCTACCTGGTTCCCGACAAGGTTTCCTACGAGCAGGCAGCGCCGATTTTCTGCGCGGGCTACACGGTCTACAGCGGGCTGCGCTGGGCCGATCCCAAGCCCCACGAGCGCGTGGCCGTGCTTGGAATCGGTGGCCTTGGACACCTCGCAGTGCAATACGCGAAGGCGGCGGGCTTTGAGACCATCGCCATTTCCCACTCCCCTGACAAAGACAAGCTGATCCGCGATCTCGGCGCGGATCAAATTGTCCGTGACGGCAAGAGTCTCGCCGCAGCGGGCGGCACTGACATCATCCTCAGCACTTCCAATTCGACGAAGTCCATGGTGGACAGCATTCAGGGATTACGGCCCGACGGCCGGCTCGTTGCGATGGGCGCTGACGCAGAGCCGCTCTCCGTGTCGCTGATCGATCTCATCACGAAGCGTATCCGTATCATGGGCAGTGCCCAGAACGGCCCCGAATATCTCTACGAAGCTCTTGATTTCGTGGCGCAAGGGAAAGTGAAAACGATCGTCGAGACGTACCCATTGGCGGAGGCTGCCAAGGCCTATGAGCGCGTCGCGGAGGGCAAGGCCCGGTTCCGCGCCGTTCTCACGATGTAATCGCGGATTCGAACCGTGGTCGTCGGCGGGGTGTGGCCGCCGGATCAAAGTCGATTGGTGAAACATGAGCAGACTGTCCAATAAAGTGGCAATAGTGACGGGCGCGTCCAAAGGCATCGGCGCTGGGATTGCAACGGCCTTGGGCGCTGCGGGCGCGCGCGTTGCCGTGAACTATTCCTCGGACCGGGAAGGGGCCGAGCGCGTCGCTCAGGCGATCACCGACAACGGAGGCGAGGGGATCGCAGTCGGGGCCGACGTCTCAAAGGCCGCAGATGTCGCGCGGTTATTCAAGGAAGTGGATTCTGCCTTCGGAAGACTGGACGTTTTGGTCAACAACGCCGGCGTATTCCGCTTCGGCACCATCGCGGAGATCACCGAAGAGAGCTTTCACCTCCACTACAACGTCAACGTTCTCGGGGCAATTCTCACCGTGCAGGAGGCGATCAAGCGGTTCGGAGCCGACGGCGGGAGCATCATCAACCTCAGCTCGATCGTCGGCTCGCATCCGGTGCCGGGAGCCCTGCTGTACGCTTCCACGAAAGGCGCCATCGAAACGCTGACCAGGGGATTGGCGCTCGAACTGGCGCCGCGCAAGATACGCGTCAACGCCATCGCTCCCGGTCATACAGAAACCGAAGGCAATGTAGCCGCGGGGACCTTTGAGGGCGGTGCCGGCGCCGCCCTGGCAGCCAAGACGCCGCTCGGCCGGCTTGGTCGCGTCACGGATATCGCCCCGCTGGCGGTGTTCCTGGCGTCAGACGAATCAGCCTGGATCACCGGAGAGGTCATTCGTGCCGCAGGCGGTCTCGTTGTGGCCGCCTGAACGCAATGTCCTGGCCTCGCAATGACATATTCGGGTGAACGGAGTCAGGGCAATACAGAGAGGAGAATCCTATGCAACTTCAAGATGACTACTTTGCAGCCTATCGCAGCCTTAAACTGACGCGAGATGCCAACGGCGTGCTGGTCGCCGAATTCCACAACAATGGCGGGCCGTTCATCATGAGCGCCCAAGCTCACACGGAGTTTGTCGATGCCTTCTACCGCATTGCGCAAGATCGAGCCAACAAGATCGTGATCCTGACGGGCGCAGGCGGGGAGTTCATTACTGATGTCGATTGGTCATCTTTCGGCGACGTTACCGATCCGGGCGTTTGGAGCCAGGTTCACGACGAAGGTGTTCAGGTGTTGGAAAATATCGCCAACATACGCGTGCCCGTGATCGCGGCGATCGAAGGACGCGCCCATGTGCACTCCGACTACGCGCTGCTTGCCAGCGTAATTGTGGCAGCGGAGGGCGCGACTTTCCAGGATGTGGCGCACTTCTCGGCGGGTATTGCACCCGGTGACGGAATCTTTACCACCTGGAGTTATCGCGCCGGAGCGGGACGAGCCGAGGCGTTCCTGCTCAACCCCCAGCCGCTGCCGGCCCGTACCGCCTATGAATGGGGAGTGGTTGCCGAAGTTGTGCCGAATGGCCAGGCGCTGAGCCGCGCCCGGGAACTGGCCGAGCTGTACTTGAAGGCCCCCGAAGTGACCCGCCGCGATACGCGTGTGCACTTCATTCAACCCTTGAAAGAGCGTATTGTCCGGGAAGTCGGTTATGGACTGTCGCTCGAGGGAGCATCAGCGGCTGACCTGATGAAATCAAAGAGAGCCAAGAGTGAACCTGTGGCTCAGAAAGGAAAAGGCGCATGAAGCGCACCTAAAGCGCCTCACCGTTCAGGTACTTAAGAAGATGCAGCCGGAAGAATTCGATCTGGTGATTCTCGGGGGTGGCACGGGCTCAACCATCGCTGCGTGGACTTTTGCCGGCGAAGGAAAGCGAGTCGCAGTCGTCGATCGCAAATACATAGGCGGGTCATGCCCGAACATCGCGTGCTTGCCGAGCAAGAACATCATCCACAGCGCGAAAGTGGCATCGTACTTTCGCCGAAGCAAGGAATTCGGCATCACACACGACGGCTTCGCGATCGACATGGCCGGCGTGCGCGAGCGCAAGCGCAGGATGGTGCGTGGCCTGAACGACATGTATATGGAAAATTACAGGAACACCGGAGCCGAGTTCATATTGGGAACGGGGCGGTTCCTCGCTCCGAGAACAGTGGAAGTCACTCTGGCCGATGGGATCACGCGTCAACTGCGGGGTGCGAATGTGATCGTGAGTACGGGCACGCGTGCGGCGCTCGATACAATTCCCGGTCTTGCGGAAGCGCAGCCGCTCACGCACATCGAGGCTCTCGAACTTGATCAAGTTCCCGAACACTTGCTTGTGGTTGGTGGGGGCTACGTCGGAGTGGAGTTGGCCCAAGCGATGCGCCGCTTCGGCAGCAAGGTGACGGTGATCGATCGCAGCGCGCGGTTGATGACCAAAGAAGACCCGGACGTATGCGAGGCTCTTCGCAGCCTGCTCGCCGATGAAGGCATCGACATTTTCCTGAATGCACGGATCAAGCAAGTGTCGGGGAAATCTGGCGACTCGGTGGATGTCGTCGTCGAGCAGGATGGAATTGAGAAAGCCCTGAAGGGCAGTCATGTATTGGTAGCCACGGGCCGCAAGCCGAACACCGAATCGCTCGGCCTGGAACTGGCTGGCGTTGACGTCACCGACCGGGGATACATCAAAGTCAACGAGCGGCTGCAGACCACCGCGCCCGGCGTCTGGGCGATCGGTGAGGTCGCAGGTAGCCCGCAATTCACGCACATCAGCATCGACGATTTTCGCGTAGTCCATGCCAATTTAACCGGCGGAAGCCGTGTGACCACGGGCAGGCAAGTCCCATATTGTCTGTTTACCGACCCCGAACTTGCTCGTATCGGCCTCGGTCAGGCAGAAGCGGAGGCCCAGGGGATCGCCTATCGCCTGTTTAAGGTCCCAATGGAAACCAATCTGCGCGCGCGCACGCTTTCGGAGACCCGCGGATTCGTGAAGGCCCTCGTGGAGGCCGATAGCGATCGCATCCTCGGGTTCACGGCCTTCGGTGTCGGCGCGGGAGAGACCCTGGCCGCCGTCCAGATTGCAATGATCGCAGGACTGCCCTACACCGCGCTGCGCGATGCGGTCCTGACCCACCCCACACTGGTCGAAGGTCTCATATCTCTGTTCGCATCCGCGCCGTCAGCGCACACCGCAGTCAAGACGAGAGGACCCCAGACCTCTGCCGCCGGAAGGTGAACGGCAACACCAATCAGCGTTCGATCACCTTGGCACCGGATAGCTGCCCTCCTATACTGTAAAGTGCCGATCACAAAGAACCCCGAAGTGTGATTCCGGAGGCGTTTCATGAATCGCTCTTTCTTGTCCATTCCGCGATTAACCCGGCTTGGGGAGGTATCCATCATGCTTTTTCTCACGGTGGGCGCGAGCCTGCTCGCCGGCGCCAATTCGACCTCGACGCTGCCTCCGCCGCCCACCAGGCGGGATGACGTTCTGGACGATTATCACGGCGTGAAGGTGCCCGATCCCTACCGCTGGCTTGAGGATCAGAACAGCCCGGAGACGCGTGCCTGGGTCAAGGTTCAGGACGATCACACGCGTTCCACTCTCGACAGCCTGCCGGGCCGCGACGTGATCCGGCAGCGCCTGTCCGCGCTCATGAACGTGGACGTCATCGGCGTGCCGCGCGAAGAGGCGGGCCGCTATTTCTTCTCCCGCCGAAAGGTGGGGCAGGACCTGCCGGTGCTCTACGTGCGCCAGGGACTCGAAGGGGACGACCGCGTCCTGCTGGACCCGCATCCGCTCAGCCCCGACCACACCACCAGCGTGACGTTGCAGGACGTCTCGAAGGACGGCCGGCTCATCGCCTATGGAGTGCGCCTCGGCGGCAAGGACGAAGAGAGCATCCACCTGAAAGATGTCGACTCCGGCAAGGACCTCGCCGACGTGCTGCCGGAAGCCAGATATGCGGGGGTAACGCTCAAGGCCGACAAGACTGGTCTCTATTACGGGCGCCAGCTGTCCAGCGGCCCGCGCCTTTTCTATCATGCTCTCGGTACCGATCCCGCTAAGGACCAGCAGATCTTCGGCGACGGTCTGGGCCCTGGCGACATCGCTTTCCCCCGCCTCTCGGACGATGGGCGTTTTCTGCTGATCGAAGTGTCGCACGGCGCCGCTGCCGTTAAGACAGAGCTTTATCTTCAGGATCTCGTGGCCGGCACGCCGATTCGTCCTGTCGTGAACGACATCAACTCGCGCTTCAGCGGCGACCTGGCCGGCGACCGCCTTTATATCCAGACGAATTGGCAGGCGCCGAACAGCCGTGTGCTTGTCACCGATCTCTCCACACCCACTCGCGACCATTGGCGCGAGGTTGTGCCCCAGAGCGACGCGGCGATTGAAGGCATCTCGGCCGCCGCCGGCAGGCTTTTTGTCAATTACACCCGCGACGCGCATTCGGTGGTGAAGGTCTTTGGCCCCGACGGCAGCAACGGCCGCGAGATTCCGCTTCCGACTCTCGGCACTGCTTCCGTTGTCGCCGGCCGGTGGGAGAGTCCGAATGCGTTCTTCAACTTCAGCTCCTTCGCCGATGCCGGAACCATTTATCGCTACGATCCGGGGCAGGGCGCGCCAGAGGTGTGGGCGCACGTCGAGACGCCGGTTCAGAGCGACAGCCTCGCGGTGCGCCAGGTGTGGTACGCCTCGAAAGACGGCACGCGCGTGCCCATGTTCGTGGTCTTGCGGAAGGACGCGAAGCTGGACGGCTCCAATCCTACGCTCATGACCGGTTACGGCGGCTTCGACCTCAGCATGACGCCGGGCTTTTCAGCGGAAGCTGTGGCCTGGGTGGAAAGCGGCGGGGTGTTTGCGCTGCCTAATTTGCGCGGCGGCGGCGAGTTCGGCGAGAAATGGCACCACGCCGGCATGCTTGCCGATAAGCAGAACGTTTTCGATGACTTTGAGGCGGCGGCGCAATGGTTGATCGACAACCGCTACACCAGTCCCGCGAAGCTCGCCATCACCGGCCAGAGCAACGGCGGACTGCTGGTGGGCGCCGCGCTCACCCAGCGTCCAGACCTGTTCCGCGCCGTGGTCTGCCGCTATCCGCTGCTCGACATGCTCCGCTACCAGGATTTTCTGGTGGCGCGCTTCTGGGTGCCGGAGTACGGCGAGGCCACGAATCCCGACGAGTTCAAGTACATCGCGGCTTATTCTCCCTACCAGAACGTGAAGCAGGGAACAAAATATCCTGCGGTGCTCTTCGTGACCGGCGACGGCGATACGCGCGTGGCCCCGTTGCACGCGCGCAAGATGGCGGCCATGATGCAATGGGCGACGAGCGCCGGGCAGAACGCCGGGCGTCCCATTCTGCTGAGCTACGACACCAAGTCCGGGCACTCGGGCGGGCGCCCGCTGTCCAAACAAATCGATGAGCTGACGGACGAGCTCTCGTTCTTCACGTGGCAGCTCGGAATGTAGGGGCGCCGCTTGCTGCGCCCGGTTTGTCGCTGCGGGCGGCGATCGATAGGCATCGCAGGGGCGCTGCACGCTCCGCCCGAAGGCCCCACCAGTAGCAGGAAGCCAGATCTTTTACAATCTCGTGACATGGCGGTGACAATGACGAACCTTGTCGTCCGCTAAATTGTCACGGAGCGTTGTCGACTCGATTGCGGGCTAGGGAGGTGGCATGGGCAAATGGGGCTGGTTGAAAAGGGCCGGTGCGCTTTGCGTATTCAGCATCGCGGCGGCGGTTATTTCGGCAGCACAGAGTTTCAACGTGATTGTGAACTTCAACGGCGCCAACGGGGGCGGACCCGATACCATGTCCCTCGCGCAGGGATTGGATGGCGACTTCTACGGAACCACCAACACGGGAGGGGCGCACGGCTACGGCACGGTGTTCAAGGTAACGCCCGCCGGAGAGCTGACCACCCTCTACAGTTTTTGCGCCCAGGCCGGCTGTACGGACGGCGCCTCAACTTACGCCGGGCTCATTCTCGGGACCGACGGCAATTTTTATGGGGTAACCACTTACGGCGGAACCAACGGCTGGGGGACGGTCTTCAAAATTACTCCGGGCGGCGTGCTCACCGCCCTGCACAGCATCGAAGCCGCTGAAGGGTTCTATCCTCTCGGCCCTCTGGTTCAGGCGAGCGACGGAAACTTTTACGGAACCGTTGCCTCGGGCGGAGCGAACGACGACGGTGGAGTCTTTCAGATAACCCCGCAGGGGGTATTGACGAACCTGCACAGCTTCAACGGGACGGACGGCAGCGATCCCTCGGCGGCGCTCGTGGAGGGCGCCGACCGAAACCTCTACGGAACAACCTTCAGCGGTGGGAGTAGCACGGCCTGCGAAGATGGCTGTGGCACGGTCTTCAGGGTCACGCCGGGCGGAACCCTGACGACCCTTCACAGCTTCGAGTTCAGTGACGGCGCTTATCCTTACGCCAAGCTTATTCAAGCGAGCGACGGGAATTTCTACGGGACAACGAATGGCGGCGGCGCGCCCGGCTGGGGTACCGTTTTCAGGATGACTCCGGCGGGAGCGCTGACTACGCTGCACACTTTCAACCTCGCGGACGGCGGCCGGCCGTACGCCGGACTGCTGCAAGCCTTGAACGGGAACTTTTATGGGACGACCCGCTATGGCGGGGCCGATGATGTGGGCACGGCGTTCGAGATGACTTCCGGCGGCGCGTTCACGCTCCTGCACAGCCTCGATAACGCCGACGGGGCCGATCCTTCGGGCGGATTACTTCAGGCCACCAACGGGACCTTCTATGGGTCAGCCTGGGGAGGCGGCGCGGACGGAGACGGTACCCTGTTCAGCGAAGGCGCCGGCCTGGGGCCGTTCGTGATGACTGTGCCTGCCGCCCGGAAAGTCGGCCAGAGCGTCATCACCCTGGGAACCAACCTGAGCGGAGCGACCAGCCTGAGCTTCAACGGCATCGCGGCGACGTTCAGGGTGGTCTCCGACACGGAAATCACCACGACGGTGCCCGTGGGCGCCACGAGCGGCCGGGTCCAGGTTGTAACGCCTGGCGGCACGCTCTTGAGCAACACCCTTTTCCGGGTCATGCCGTGAGGTGCCAACTACCGCTGTGGATTCGCTGCCAGGCTGTCACGCGGGACTGACGTGCCGTGAATCCAAACCGTGACGACGCTGTCGTAGGCATCAACGCTTTCCAGCGGCGATTTCTTTAAGAGAACGAGATTGGCGATTTTGCCCTGCTCGATGGTTCCGAGTTGCGAATCGACTTTGAACTCGCGTGCATTACTGATGGTGGCGGCTCGGAAGATCTGGGTGAGCGACATCCCCGCCTTCTGCAACTGCTTCATTTCGAGGTAACCATTGAGGCCCGGAAGATTGCCGTAGGACGGCATGGATGGGGTATCCGTGCCGAAGAGAAAGTCGGCATCTCTGCGAGCCAGGTAAGCAACCACCAGCCGCACGCACCGGAACGGACCCCGCTCGTACGATTCCAGCACAGTTGCGTCCGAGGCCGCACCATCCCCAGCGAGCGTTTTCTTGAACGATTTGCCGTCCGCGGAATTGAACCACTCCAGCATTTTCGTGGGGACTACCTTGGAGATGGCCGGCATCTTCAGGTAGTCCGGATCGAAGTACGCGCTCTGGGCGTACGTGACTTGGATCGTAGGCTCATAGCCAATTCCCTTTTCCACGATTTGATCGAGGACTTTCGTGATCTCGGGGGATAGTTCCGCGCGATTACCGAGATCTCCCCAGTTCCACATGCCATGTGCGAGGACATCGACATTTCCTTCGACCCCAAACTTTTGGGCTTCAAATGAATTCGCATGCAAAACGAGCACCAGGCCTGCTTCGGTCGCGTCTTTGCGGATTTCAGCCAGCGTACTTGAACTGATCACCGGCAAGTTTGCGTCCGCCCCAAAACCGTGCTCGAAGAAAGTCTTGACGCAGACCCCTCCGGAACGTTTGACGCGGGCTACGTCCGCGCCGGGAGTGTGGTCCTGCGGCTTGTATTGGGGCGGGATGCTGGAGGTCTGCTCGGGATCATAGATAAAATTGGGAAACAGCTTGAAGCGTTTTTCCGGCGGCCAAAACGACATGGGATACCCGTTGGCAAGAACGAGAGCATCGCCACATGTATACACGTCCGGATGCAAAGGGGCTTTCCGGAAATCTTCGAGCCGTTGGTGATCGACCGCCACTCCAAGATCCACTACCGTCGTAAAACCGTAGTAAAGGTAGGAACGCGGGAGCTGCCGGAAGTACTCCTTAACGATCTCTGAGTTGCTTGCGGCCTGATCGTCGCTCATCCCCGGAATCAGGGTCAGGTGAACGTGCGAGTCGATCAGTCCGGGAATCAGGTATTGTCCTTTCCCGTCCACCACCGTTGCCCCGGCAGGCTTTCTCGCATTCTGGTTTCGCTCGACCCCCGCGATGCGGCCGTTTTCGATCAGCACGCTCCCCTTGTCGATGTGATCGAGATTCTCGGGCGAGACGATCTGGACGTCGGTGATCCATGCGCGGTTCGCGCTGCGATCCTGCGCGGAGTCAGCAAAGGCCGGCATCGGGGAAACGAGCGCCAGCAGAATGGCAAAAGTCTTCATTTGGACTATGCCTTCTGGCGCTCGGGACTGCTCAGCCTCCAAAGGTGCCGCGCGGAAATGACAAAGCGCCAAAGAAACAGCCCCGTCAATGCAGCGAAGAAAATGATCCCCCCCACGCGCCAACCCTTAGGCTGCCAAACCGGCCAGGCCACCACACCCAACAGCGGTAATTGAAGCCACAAGCCGGACCAGCGTCGGCGCCAGATCAGCGCGATCATTCCTGTGATCCAGACGAGCCCAAAGATCGAATAGAAGATCCGGCCGGGTGCCGGGGGGTTGAAAACCCAGACGGTGAGAAAAATTAGCAGTGGCATGGAAAACGTAACAGTCAGGAAAATCCAAAAGCGCTTCCTCGTCATCCGTGAGCCTCCTATCGGCTGTCTCTCAACGCTGCGGCGCTCTTATCTGGTCTCGGTCAACCGCGCCCATCCACGGCGAACCCCTACTTCCCGGCTTGGGCGGTTTGGGCCTCGGTTAGAACAGGGTCCGACGAAACTTCGGCCGGGCCGGAGAACTCAAGCGATCCGTCGTCCACAGGACTCCACTTCAGGGTCAAAAGGTCGCGGATGTAATTCTGATGAACCCGCCACGGCGCTTTGGCGCCCTGCTTCGGCCACTTCGCGACCGCGCGCTGCATATAACCCGGAGTGAATTTCTCCACGAAGTTCGCCACCGCCGCCTCGTCGCCGTTGCGGGGCGTGGCCTGGCGGGCGCCTTTCCGGTCCATCAGGTTCAGCACCCGGCAAACGTAGTTGCAGATCAGGTCGGCTTTGAGCGTCCAGGACGCGTTGATGTAACCGAAGATCGCGGCCAGGTTCGGCACGCCGGAGAACATCACGCCCTTGTAGGCGAGCGTCTTGCCCAGATCCACGCGACGCCCATCGACCGCAACGTCCGCGCCGCCGAGAGCCTGCAGGACCAGGCCCGTCGCCGTCACCACGATGTCGGCATCGAGCTCAGCGCCCGATTGCAGCCGGATACCCCCCGTGGTGAACCGCTCGATCTCGCCCGTGACCACGCTGGCGCGTCCCGCCCGGATCGCCTGGAAGAAGTCGGCATCCGGCACCAGGCAGAGCCTCTGTTCCCACGGATTGTAGCGCGGCGTAAAGTGCGTGGCCACGTCGCAATCGGGACCCAACTGCTTACGGACCATTTTGATGATGCCCGTCTTGACGAAATCGGGATAGCGCTGCGCGAGGCGATACACATACATCATGTACGCGATATTCTTCCAGCGGCTGAGCCCGTAAGCCCACCCGGCAGGCAGCACCCGCCGCAGCGCATTATAGATCGCGTCCTGCTCGGGCATGGACACGATGTAGGTCGGCGAGCGTTGCAGCATGGTCACGTGGCCCGCGGTCGCGGCCAGCGCCGGCAGAAGCGTTACGGCCGTCGCGCCGCTGCCGATGATGATCACGCGCTTGCCGTCGCAGTCGAAGTCCTCGGGCCATGCCTGCGGGTGAACAATGCGTCCCCCGAAACGATCGATGTCCGGAAAATCCGGCAGGTAGCCCGAGGCATAGCGGTAATAGCCCGCGCACGACACCAGGAAATTGCAGGTCACCGTAACCGGCGTCTCACGCCCGTCCGGTTCCTGGCGCAGGGCGCTTACCTTCCACGTCGCGTCCTCGGAAGACCATGACGCGCGCTCAATTCGATGGCGGAAGCGGATGTGCCGGTCGATGCCCTCGTCGCGCGCCGTTTCGGTGATGTAGTTGCGGATGTCTTCGCCCGGGGCGATCGCCTTCGTGCTGGTCCACGGGCGAAACGAATAGCCCATGGTCAGCATGTCGGAGTCCGACCGGACGCCGGGATAGCGGAACAAATCCCAGGTCCCGCCGATGCGCTGGCGCTGCTCGACGATGACGTAGGTCTTCTTGGGACAGTATCTCTGCAGGTGATAAGCCGCATCAATGCCGGACAGGCCGGCCCCCATGATCAGCACGTCGAAGTGTTCCACGTCCATCGGCCGCTCCAGATTGGTCTCGACGAACCTATCACAGGATAGCTGTTCGAGGTTATCCCGCACCATACGATTCGCCGGACTCTTGGACGAGGTCCCGAGGTTCCGCATGTGACACCGGTAAACAAACTACTTGGCAAGGTCTATTTCTTCAACAAGTCGCTTGAGGCGCCTGGCTGCCAATCGCCTAAACGCCTGGAAATCCATGCGGCCCCGCACTGCGGCAGACAGGTAACCGCTCGGTCTTGAGCCCTTTAAAGTGCGTCGAATAGGCTCATTTCGGAGCTCGGCGAACCGAGCGCACCATCCTGCCTGTTTTCAACCGGTTACACGCGAACAAAGGCTCGATTTCGCCAAGATATCTGTTCCGGGGCGGGACCGATTGCAAATTGGCGCCGCCTGCGGCCGGCTGGCGGGGCGCTCCGCTGCATCCTGCCAACCCGGCCGGAGTCTATTACAATGTAGAGCGCGGTTTGGGTTGCCGAGCCCGCCCCGCATTTCCCATGCCATCGATCATCGAAGTCGAGAACCTCAGCAAGGACTTTCGCACCTTCCACCGCCGCGAAGGGGTGCTGGGCGCGCTGCAGAACCTTTTTGTGCGCGAATACCTGACGGTGCATGCCGTGGATCGCGTCAGCTTCACCATCGAGCCCGGCGAGATGGTAGGCTACATCGGAGCCAACGGCGCGGGCAAGTCGACCACCATCAAGATGCTCACCGGAATCCTGGTGCCGTCGAGCGGCCGCCTGGTAGCGAACGGCTTCGTGCCCTACCGCGACCGGAGCCGCTACACCCGCCACCTGGGCGTGGTGTTCGGCCAGCGCACCCAACTGTGGTGGGACATCGCCGTGGTGGAGTCGTTCCGGCTGCTCAAAGAGATTTACGAGATCTCTGACGAGGACTACGAGCGGAGGCTCGGCGTGTTTTCGGAGATACTCAACGTGAGGCAATACCTGCACACTCCCGTGCGCAAGTTGAGCCTGGGCGAGCGCATGCGATGCGATCTCGCGGCCTCGCTGCTGCACAATCCGCCGCTGCTGTTTCTCGACGAGCCCACCATCGGCCTCGATGTGGTGGCCAAAGACCGCATCCGCGAATTCCTGAAGGAAGTGAACCGGCTGCACCGCACCACGGTGCTGCTGACCACGCACGACCTCGCCGACATCGAAGAGCTCTGCCGGCGGATCATCGTGATCGACAAGGGCAAGGTGCTCTTCGACGGGCCGCTCGCGGAGATGAAAGACCGCCTGGCGGAGTACAACCAGATCAAGTTTTTTCTCAAAGACCGTTCCCAGGTGCCGCGCCTTGGGCTTGTGGCCACCGACGGGATCGCCTGCGACCGCGTGGACGAGCTGACCTACGTGATGCGCTTCGACCGCAAGCGGCACTCCACGGCCGAAGTGATCCGCAACCTGGTCAACACCCTCGAAGTGCAGGATATTTTCGTGCAGGAAGAGCCTATCGAGGACATCGTCAAGCGCATTTATCTGAGCCACGAGGTGGGCGTGAGAACAGAAGCGTGAGTGGGGTTGCGCACGAGCGTCAAAGTGCCAAGAGCTCAACACAGAGTTCGCAGAGGTTTCACAGAGATCACAGAGAAGACGAAAGGCACGGCGCCAGGCAGTTGGCTCGTCTCCGTGGCCTCTGTGAGGGCTCTGTGGCCTCTGTGTTGAAAGCTCTTGCTTTTGTTTGCAGCCTCCGCGCCTGGAATGCTGCGGCCTGGAAAATGATGCCCTTAAAAGAAGGTGTGAGAGCCCCAGCGTGACGTTCGATCCTCAACCCGCCGCCCGCGCCGTCCGTGTCTTCGGCCAATTCATGCGCGTGGGCTTCGTGAATACGCTCGCCTACCGGCTGCGCTACTACACGGGCATCGTGACCTACTTTATCTACGTGGCGGTCTATTACTTCATCTGGAAGGCGATTTTCGCGCACGGCGAGAAGATCGAGGGCTTCGATTTCAGCCAGATTCTCACCTACATCGCTATCGGCTGGATCATCCGCTCATTTTACTTCAACAACATCGATCAGGACATGGCGCAGCAGGTGCTGGAGGGCAAGCTCGCCATGGACCTGATCAAGCCGGTGAACGTACAGTCAATGTACGTGGCCCAGGCCTTCGGCGAAGCCGTGTTTCGCATGGCGCTGCTGACGGCGCCTACCGCCCTCCTCCTGATTCTGGTCTACCCCGTGCGCTGGCCCGCCGGCTGGGGCTCGTTTCTAGCCTTCTTCGCGAGCGTTATCCAGAGCTTCTTCATCGTGGCCGGCATCAACTTTGCGGTGGGCACACTGGCCATCCGGTTGCAATCGATCCTGGGGTTGTTGCGCGCCAAGTATTTTCTCCTTGAACTGTTTTCCGGTCTGCTGCTGCCCATTTCGTTCTTTCCCCACAGCGCGCAGACGGTGCTGGCGGTTTTGCCTTTCCAGTACATCAGCTACGTTCCCGTGCTGCTTTACCTCGGCAAGCTTCACGGTTTCGGAATAGCACGCGCGCTGGGAATCCAATTGTTCTGGGTGGCGGCGCTGATGGGGCTCGGGCACGCCATGTGGCGGTGGTCAATGCGGAAGATTACCATTCAAGGAGGCTGAAGAGCAGTCGGCAGTCAGCAGCAAGCATTAGGCGGCACCCACTTTGCGATCACGGTCAAGATGAAACGGCATCTCAGACTTTTCGCCTTATACTTCGCGCAATACACCAAAGTGCGCCTGGCGTACAAGGCCGACTTTTTTATCGCGTTCTTCTCGTCGATGGCCGCCTCGGTCATCGGCTTCGGTTTCGTGTTCGTACTGTTTACCAAGATTCCGAAGCTGCAAGGGTGGTCGTTTAACGAGATTCTGTTTTTGTATGCCTTCTCGCTACTGCCGCTGGGAATCTTCAACGTCATCAGTTGGAATCTCTACGAATTCGGCGATCTTTATATCATCCAGGGCCGCTTTGACCGCATCCTGCTGCGCCCGGTCAACACGCTTTTTCAGGTCCTCTTTGAGAAGTTCCGCATCGAATCGCTGCAGGAAGTGGTGACCGGGCTGGCCGTGCTCAGCATCGCCGCGCGGCGGGTCGGCGTGCACTGGACCCTTGCTGACTATGCCTGGCTTCCGGTCATGATTCTGTGCGGGTCCGTGATCTACCTGGCGGTATTCCTCATCCTGACGGCAGTCTCGTTCTGGTTTGAGGACCGGGTCGGGATCGTGCCCCCCGTTTTCAACATGCTCACATTCGGCCGCTACCCGCTGACCATCTACAATGTGTTCATCCAATTTATGCTCAGTTGGATTATCCCTTTCGGATTCGCTTCTTTTTATCCCACCACCCACTTCCTGCACCGCCCGCAGTTCGCCGCCTATTTCCGCCTTGTACCGTTGGTGGCCGCAGGCTTTTTTGCCCTGGCGTGCCTCGTGTGGAATCGCGGCGTGCGTAACTATAGTAGTACTGGATCATGAGTTCATCATAAGAAGATGCTTGAATACCGAAGCGTAAACGTATAGGCTGACTTAGGGCGCCTTGTAAGGATGCCCACTAAACTCACCGAGAGGAGACTTTACACTTGGTACTGGATAGCATCGTCAGTCAGTTAAAAGAAGAGAGAGACAGGCTTGACCGGGCAATTGCCGCACTTGAAGGGGGCAGCGGCCGCAGGCGTGGAAGGCCTCCGGGGACACCTAATGCCGCTGGTCCGAAAGGCCGGCGTCACATGAGCCCCGCCGCCCGGAAGAAGATTTCTGAAATGATGAAGAAGCGATGGGCGGAGCGGAAAAAGGCCGGCAAAGCCTAAGCTGGGTCGATGATCTCGAGCTCTTTTGTCAGTCGGGAGTGGCGCGCAACTGGTGCCGTTCCGGCCTGTTCCGGTTGCCTAAAAGCCGTTGGGGGTAAGAGGCGGTCTGGACTTCCTGGAGCGGCACTAGCGGGCTAGTAGAGCGCCACAGATCAGCGGTAGTACGATGCCGGCGAAAAGTACGAATTCAATTCCTACCACTTTGTACCAATCGAGCGAACCGTCCTCCGCCGTGAGTACGGCTGAGGTAACTTCCCTGGTTGGTGCGGCACTCCTCACGATTCTCCGGTTCATCTTCGACTCCCGTCGTCCGCCCTCTTTGCACTTCCTGCTAACCCTTAGCACGACGGATGCCAATCGCCAAGGAGTTGGAAAGCAAGCACTTTGCGGCCGGAGTGTGTGCTCGATGGCGGCCGCAGGTGCCCACCCATCATCACTTAGCTCGAGGCGAGGCCGGTGGGGCGGGGTCGCCAGAGCAGGCAAGTCGCTTGGCAAGTGGCAATTACGGAGGGAAATTTTGCACGTGACGGTGCCAAATTTACGTGAGGGCGCGAGGGATCGTCACGGCGCAACGAGCCTCACGGTGAGCGCCGCCGGGACGAGACTCCTCGACCCGGGCACAAATTCCAGGGAATGGGATTCACAATTTGGTAGACGAGGCAGAAATGGTGGACGCGAAGGGATTCGAACCCTCGACCTCAGCGTTGCGAACGCCGCGCTCTCCCAACTGAGCTACGCGCCCTAGTACCTGATCGGGCAATGCTGCCCTTGTCCGTCAGTTGAGCCAGTATAACATGGCCCACGAGGAATCGTAGCCCAGGCGGGGCGAAAGGCCAGCCGGCGTCACTGCGAAAGTACAAGCAGTGTGAACGAGCCTGGGATCATCGGCGGCCGGCGCCGCTCACCCGGTTTCACGTCTGTGGGCATAGGCCCGAATTCCGCCGTGACCGAGAAGACATTATGGGTCTTGGGGTCCACTTCCATGGTGCGCGCCCCACGCTGCGTCTGGACGTTGTCCACCACGGTGAACTTGTCAGGCGAATCCTCGTGGACCACGGTCAGGGTGCCATCGCCGTTCGAGCTGAAGGCCAGCTGGGTACCGGGATCGAAGCGATTTGCGTCCACGCCTTCTCCGATGGGTACGGTGGTTACCACCTTGCCGCTGTCGGCATCCATGATGGCCATCATCTTGTTGTGGCAGCCGATGAACAGACGGCGATGCTCGGCGTCGATGGCCACGCCGGAGGGGCTATCGCAGGGCGCGAGCGGCCAGCGGTTCAGCACTTTCAGGTTCTTCGAGTCAATCTCCAGTTCCACGCTCTTGTCCTCAAGATTGTTATAGACATGGCCCTGGCCGTCGGCCGCCGCGAATTCCGGGCGGCCGCCGAGGTCGATGGTGCCGGCCACGTCGCCGCTCTTGGCGTCAATGGCAGTGGCGGTACCCGCGCGCCCGTTGAAGGTGAAGACGCGCTTGGAGCCCGGGTCGTAGATAATGCCGTCCGGCCCTTCGCCGGTTTTGGCGGTGCCGATGGTTTTGAGCGTTTTGAGATCGAAGATGGTGACCTGCGCGGTGCCTCCGTCACTCACGAAGCCGCGGCCGAATTCGGCGGCCACGGCGATGCCGTGCACGCCCTGGGTGTCGGGAATGTCGCCCACGACTTGGTACGAGTCCGCGTCCACCACCATCACGTGGGTCGAATGCGAGATGAACAGGTGCCGGCCGTCAGGGTCGATGCCCAGGTAGTCCCAGAAGCCTTCTCCGCCGAGAGGCACCTTTTTCATGACGTGGTAGCTGCCCGATGGTGCGGCAAAGCTGTTGCGCACGCGGGGAACGGCAAGAATGGCGAGCGCCGCCGGGATAAGAAGTAGACAGGCTGTGAGACTCGGTCTTACTTTCATGGTTCCTCCTCAGAGGTCCTGCTTCGGGTGGAGCTTGACGCGGGCACGAATGCCGCTACCCCGATGCACAGACGAATCCGGGGACATCCCGGTTGCTTACAGGAGCGCGCGAATCGGCCAAAGGCGATTTTGTCGCACCGCCATGCACAAGGCAAATTAATTTCCAGTTATCTTGCCAGTTGTATTGTCGGTTGTATTGAAAGTGCGGTGTCGGGGGTTGGCCCCTAAAGGGCAACGAGCCTGGGTCCGGCCTCCAGTTGCCGCTATAATCGAGCATCGGGAATGCTCATGCCGGCCCACCTGACTCTCGACGCCGAGGTGAAGTACCTGAAAGGTGTAGGCCCGACGCGCGCCGCCATGCTGGCTGGACGCTCCATTCATACCGTGGAGGATCTTCTCTACTACACGCCCTTTCGCTACGAGGATCGGACGCGTCTGACGGCTGTTCGCGATCTCGTGCCGGGTCAGGTCACCACGGTCCTGGTCGAGGTGCTGACGGCCGGTCTTACCCGCACGCGGCGCGGCGCCTACATCTTCGACCTCGCGGCGCGCGATGCGAGCGGCATGCTGCGCTGCAAGTGGTTCAACGCGGTTTATCTCGATCGCCACAAGGTGTTCCGTCCGGGCCAGCGCGTCTTTTTCCACGGCAAGGTGGAGCATGACCCTTATGGCGCGCGCGTCCAGATGCTGCAACCTCAGTTCGAGATTCTGATGGAGGAGCCGGTTGCCGGCGGTGAGTCACTGGAAGTCAGCCGGGTGGTGCCGATCTATGAATCCATCAGCCGGCTTACGCCGCGAGTGCTGCGCCGTTTGATCTGGACGGGCCTCGGCGTCCTGGACGGCGAAATTCCCGAGAGCCTGCCCGAATCGGTGCGCTCCCGCAACCGGCTGGCCGATCGCGGCGCCGCTCTGCGCGGCACGCACTTCCCGGAGAAAGATATGCCGCTCGACGAATTGGTGCAATTCCGCACACCCGCGCAAGTGCGGCTGATCTTCGAGGAGTTTTTCAACGTGAGCGCCGGTCTACTGCTGCGCCGGCGCAAGGCGAAGGCCCGCGAGGGGATCGCTTTTCACACCACCCGGGCGGCGCACGAAGCCGTGAAGCGCATTCTGCCCTTCCGGCCCACGTCCGCTCAGAAGCGGGCTCTGGCCGAGATCGTCAACGATATGCGCGCGCCCCGGCCCATGAACCGTCTGCTCCAGGGCGACGTGGGCTCCGGCAAGACCATCGTGGCGCTGCAGGCGGCGATCGTGGCCATCGACAACGGGTACCAGGTGGCGGTCATGGCGCCGACCGAAATCCTGGCCACTCAGCACTACTTCTACATGAAGCAACTGCTCGAGCCCTTGCCCTATCAGGTGGATATGCTCTCGAGCGGGCGACGTGGCAAGGAGAAGGCCGAGGTGAAGCGGCGCCTCGCCGCGGGCGAGATCCATCTGATCGTCGGGACGCACGCCCTGATTGAACAGGACGTGGAGTTCGCACGCCTCGGCCTGGTGGTGGTGGATGAGCAGCATCGTTTCGGCGTGATCCAGCGCCACACCCTCATCCGCAAGGGACTGCCGCCGGACGTACTGACCATGACCGCGACACCCATCCCGCGTACGCTCGCGCTGACCCTTTACGGCGACCTCGAGAGTTCGGTGATCGACGAGTTGCCGCCCGGCCGCGCGCCCATCGAGACCCGCCTGGTTCACGACCGTGACCGCGCGAGCGCCCATGAGCTGATCCGCGAGCGCGTCCTCGCCGGCGAGCAAGCCTACGTAGTCTATCCGGTGATCGAAGAATCGGAGAAGTCGGACGTGCAAGCCGCAGTCCACAGCCACCAGCAGCTCGCCGCCAATGTCTTTCCCGAATTCAAGGTCGGATTGCTGCACGGGCGCCTTCCCGGCGCGGAGAAAGAAAGGGCCATGTTGGCGTTCAAGAGCGGCGAGACGCGAATTCTGGTCTCGACCACTGTGATCGAAGTCGGCGTCGACGTGCCAAGCGCGAGCGTAATGCTGATCGAGCACGCAGACCGCTTCGGCCTGGCGCAGTTGCATCAACTCCGCGGCCGCATCGGCCGCGGCCGGGCGAAGTCATACTGCATGTTGCTGGCCGGCGAACCGCGCACCGAGGCGGCCGACGAGCGTCTGCGGGCGCTTGTCGAGACTTGCGACGGTTTCCGCATCGCCGAGATGGACCTCAAGATTCGCGGACCGGGCGAGTTCTTCGGCACGCGTCAATGGGGCATTCCGGCTTTCCGCGTCGCCAACCTCCTGCGCGACCAGAAGATTCTGGAATGGGCGCGGAGCGAGGCGGAGCGCTTCATCGCGCAGCCGTCCTCGCCGGACGAGTTGGCGCAGTACGTTGCTTATCTGCGGCGGATCTGGCCGCGCCGCTATGGCCTGGCCAGTGTGGCGTGAGAGAATTAACGATACTGTATTGCACGAGCGCGGATCGTTTTCCATCAGCAATCCGCAATCCTGGACCGTATGCGAATTATCTCCGGCGCCTATCGCGGAATGCGATTGCAGTCTCTCAAGGGCGCGGACCTGCGTCCGACCTCGGACCAGATGCGTGAGACCTTGTTCGATGTGCTGGGGCCGTCGATTGCGGGCTCGCGCTTTCTCGACGGATACGCGGGAAGCGGGGCCGTTGGTCTGGAGGCGCTGAGCCGCGGTGCTGCTGAAGTGGTGTTGGTGGAAAACCACCGTCGCGCGCAGGATCTGATCCGGCGCAACCTCGAAGGCCTGGGAGTCGTCGGCCGGGTCCTGTTGGTCGGCGGCCGGCTCGAGGCGGGTCTGGACCGCCTGGCGCATGAGGGTGTGCCCTTCGACTACGTTTTCCTCGATCCGCCCTACGGGGAGATCGCCGAATATCACCGGGTGCTGCGGCATCTCGGCCGCTGCCCGTTGCTCGGGCCCGCGTCCACAGTGATCGCGGAGCACTCGCGGCACGTGCTGCTGGAGGAGACCTACGGCGGCCTTGAACGCAGCCGCTCGATCCGACACGGCGACTCGCAGCTCACGTTCTATCGTACGAAGTCCGCGAGCTAACGCGGCGCTGGCGGCCCCACAAGAGGAAAACGCCTCTCGCCCGCCGGGCGTTCGGTGCCCAGGGGCGAGAGGCGCATGGAAGACACTATCGACGATGCAGCGCTTGCTTATTGCGGCGAAGAACCGCCGGAGGCACCGGAAGAAGCGGCTGCGAGCTCCGGTTGCGAAAACTTCGGAGTGCTGATGTACCCGCTCACTGAGTTTGCGTCCACCTTGTTGACCACCATCTCATAGAACTCCTTCGAGCCGCCGGTCGAGAAGAAGATGGGCTCATCCACGGTACGGTTGTTCTTTGCAACCTCCATATCGTTCGTCAGAAGGTTCACATTGAACCGGTGATGCTTTGCGTTGGTCTTTTTGAGCATGAGGCCGACGCTCGCCACCGTCTGCTCCTGATTCTTGTTGATGGTGAACTCGTAGTAGTTGCGCTGGCCGAGCTTGCGCAGGGTCTCGATGTCGTCATGATTCTTGGCGATCAGGGTACCCATATCGCTGCGTGCCATGCCGAGGTCGTTCTTCAGGGTGTCGACCGTCTGCTTGGTCGTGCCCAGATCGCTCTTGGTTGCCGAAACGTCCTGGGTTACTGCTGCGACCTGCTGATTCACCTGGTCGTGATCCTGCGCAATCTGCTGCTTCAGCTGCTCGTTCTGCTCTTCGGTCTGCTTTTGCAGATTGGCCACGAGTTTGCGCGCCCGGGCCAGGGAGGTGTTACCACTGGACCCCATCTTCTTGGAGGTCGAATCCAGTTCGCTACGCAAGGCATCCAGTTGCTGCGCGTTGGAGTCTTCCAAGCTCGCGAGCTTGGCCGTCACCTGATCGTTCACTTGAGCCATCTGTATCTTCAGGCTGGCCTGCTCCGCTTGGATTGTGCTTAGCGATCCCATTTTCGTGAATGCATAGACCTCGCCGATCACGAGCAGACCGAGGACTACGAAAACCAGCACCCACGGGCCGCTTGATTGTCTGACTTCGATACGCTCGGGGCCGGGAACATCGTCGATTGCCATGTTTCTTCCCTCCTTCGATTCTTCTTAAGCTAGCCCCGCGCTCAGCGGAGGCCTTTGCTTGTCAAACGTCTGCAGAGAAAGCAAGCGGACTTCCAATCTGCGCGGGGACGGGAGTTTACTGAAAAGACGCCGGTTAATGTTGCCTCCATTTTGCTAACCCCTAGCAACTACCGGCAGTTTTGGCCGGAAATTACCGAGTTCAATGTAAGAATGACGCGGTAAACCACTCCAACCGGCAAGAAACAAAGCGTTTAGGGCGTAGCTTGGCGGCTCTCATTCTGCCTTTTTCGCGCTGCCGGCCGACTTCCGCCTCTTCTCTTCCACCCAGCCCGGCTTTACTACTTGCGGCGCCCGGCCGATGCCGAGCGCACCCGCCGGCACATCCTGAGTGATCGTCGATCCTGCCGCGACATAGGCGCCGCGGCCCACTCGAACCGGCGCTACCAGCATGGTACCGCTGCCAATAAATACGCCGTCCTCGATGTAGGTCTGATTCTTGTTGACCCCGTCGTAGTTACAGGTCACGGTTCCGGCACCGATGTTGGCTCTTTCCCCCAGATCGGCATCTCCTAAGTAGGTTAAATGCCATGCTTTTGTGCCGCGTCCGATGCGCGATTTCTTCACTTCCACGAAATTGCCGATGCGCGACTCCGGCTCAAGCAGCGCGCCGTCACGCACGTGAGCGAAAGGACCGAGTATAGTGTCCGAGCCTATCTCTGACGCCGTGATGACGCAGACGGGCCGCACGGTGACGCGGTCGCCGAGGACGGAGTCCGTGATGGTGCTGTAGGGCCGCAGCAGGCATTCGGTACCCACCGTAGTCGAGCCGAGCAGGCTGACACCGGGTTCAATCACCGTGTCCCGGCCCACGGTCACGGCGTCATCGATGTACGTGGCTTCCGGATGCACGATGCTCACGCCGTCGCGCATCAGCGCCTGCGCTTTACGCAGACGCAAGATTCCCTCCACCGCCGCCAGCTCCACCCGGTCATTCACGCCCAGCACTTCGCGAGGGTCCGCCACTGGAACCGTTTCCGCGCGCTGGCGGTCGCGGACCAGGACACCGACAAGATCGGTCAGAAGGTATTCCTTCTGCGGATTATCGTCGGTCAGGCGATCGAGCGCCGCCAGCATTTTCGGGCGCGAGAAGCAAAGGATGCCCGAACTTACCTCCCGAATCCTGCGTTCGGCGGCCGTGGCTACTTTCTCCTCCACGATTCGTTGCACGCGCCGGCCGCGCCCGCGTACCACGCGTCCGTAGCCGTGCGGGTGGTCGAGCCGCATGGTCAGGATGGTTACGGCGGCGCGGCGCTTGCGATGCGTGTCCACCAGGTTGTGCAGCGTGTCCGCGGAAATGAGCGGCGCGTCACCGACAAGCACGGCCAGATTGTCGCTGCCGCAACGCGTCAATTCGTCTCGCGAAACCATCAGCGCGTGACCCGTGCCGCGTTGCTCCCGCTGCTCGATGAAGGTCAATCCGGGCCGGGCGAAAGCTTTCCGCACTGCGTCCGCCTGGTGCCCTACCACCATGTAGACGTGTTCGGGCCCGGCCGCGAACGCCGCGCGCAACACGTATTCGCCGAGCGGCCGTCCGGCCAAGCGGTGCAGCAACTTGGAGCGCTCAGACTTGAAGCGCGTGGCTTTTCCGGCCGCCAGAATCAGGACTGAAAATCGACCTTCAGGCATAGGGTCTCCGCTTTCGACCTTCAGATGGCTGGTTGTTCGAAGTTCTGAGAGAGTCTCTCGCCAGAGCAGCGGGGCGAACCGGCGCCCCAAGAGCGAACGCTATGGCAGCAGCCGGAAGGGCGCGCTACTCAGCGGCCGCCGCCCGGCATGACTTGGACCCGGCCAGTGCTGGCGCCGGCCGGGACAGTAGCCGTAATCCTGGAGCTGGGCTCTGTCGTAAACGCGGCCGCCGCTCCCTTGAGCGACAGCCCAAGTCCGTTTCCCCAACCGGGTTTGTCCATCGACGTCCTTCCATGCCCGCGCTGCTTCGGCGGTGATTTAGTCTGGAGGGTACTATTCCGGGTTCGACTGTGTCAACGCTGGTCGAGAGGCCGGCCATCGGGTGGCTGACGATGTGACGAAGAGGTGGCGCAACTGGAGCACCCCGCGCGCCCAGCCTCGTTCGTACCGGAGTTAAGGGCCGCAGGCTTGTTGAAAACACACGCTCTGTCACTGCCTCGTGCATGGATCTCGATTGGCAGTGAGATTGCTTAGCAAGCTGTGGAGGTTCAAGGCCATGTTGAGCGACGCTGAGCTGAACCAGTTCCGGGAAGAACGTCAGGTGGACGAACAGTGGCGCAACATAAGCTGCCACGTGATCGCCGACCTTCTCGAAGTCTGCTCGATCTGCGACACGGTGCGAGAGAAGGATCGCCTGGTGCGCTGCCCCCTGTGCGAAGACGCGTATTGTTGCCAGGACGGCCACTGCACCGAGCAGCATCGACTGAGCCTGCACCCGGCCGTGGCCTACTGGACCTGGTAGGCCGCGAAGGCTCTCTGCGGCCCATGCCTACCCGTCACTCCTGCGCCGGAGGGAGTCGGTTGATCGGGTTGCTTTGCCGCGCTCGGCGGGTATAATCTCTCCACCATGAAACTCGCCAGAGTTATCTTTGCGCTGGCCGGCGTCTACGGGCTCGGTGTGCTGTTGCCCATGTATTTCGAACGCGCCCGAGTAGAGACGGCCTATCCGCCCGCCATCACTCATCTTGAGTTTTACTATGGATTCGTCGGAGTCGGGTTGGCCTGGCAAGTGGCCTTTCTGATCATGGCCACGAATCCGGCCCGGTACCGTCCCCTCATGCTCGCCGGCATCCTGGAGAAGCTGACCTATGGTCTGGCAGTCCTCGCCCTTGCTTTCCAGAATCGCGTGGCGGGCGCCATTATGGCCTTCGGCACAGTGGACCTGTTGTGGGCTGCGTTGTTCGTGGTGGCGTACCTTCGTACTCCTTCGCAGCGCTTGTAGCCGTCCGAGGCTTATTCCCCATGGGTCCCAGCGCGGGTTTCGTTACTCGTGCTCTTCTGGCGGTTGCCGATCGGGGACGTCATTTGGCTTCGCGGCGGGTTCGAATCCAGCACAATGCAGCACGGGTATTCTTGGGTAGGCCGGAAACCGCGGATCGGTGAAGGACAGCCGGCACTGGTAGAACACGGCGCCGCGGTCAGAACGCACCAGGCGCACGTGCCGGCAAGATTCGCACAAGCCCGCTTCGGTCCGATTTGCGATTTGAGTCTCTGCCTTCGCGATGTGATCTCAGCCAATGTGGCAATGCGCCAGGCCGCGCTTCTCGAGGTACTGCTGGTGGTAGTCCTCAGCCGGCCAGAACTCCACCGCCGGAACGATCTCGGTGACGATGGGCCGGCGGTAGCGTCCGGATTGTGCCAGGCGTTCCTTCGAGGCGCGCGCCTCTGATTCCTGTTCGGGACTGTGATAGAAAATGGCCGAGCGGTACTGCGTGCCCGCGTCGGGGCCCTGGCGGTTGAGCGTGGTCGGATCGTGATTCTCCCAGAAAACCTTCAGCAGCTGGTCATAGGACACCTTGGCCGGGTCGTAGGTGACCTCTACGGCCTCGGCGTGGCCGGTGCGGTCCGTGCAGACGTCTTGGTACGTGGGATTGCCGAGGCTTCCCCCCGTGTAGCCCACGCGCGTGCCCGTGACGCCGGGCAGTGCGCGAAAAGTAGCCTCCACGCCCCAGAAACAGCCCGCCGCAAAAGTGGCCTTCTCCATGGTCCCTCCCGGGAAATCTTCGCGTCTCATTATCCGGACCCGTACGGCCGCGTGTCAATTGGGCGGGCCGGACGAACCAGGGGCGTTCGGCGGTGCTGGCGGTCCGGTCTGAGATCCAGGACCCGGCGGCGGAGGCCCGCTTTGCGATTTCGGGGCATGTTTTCCGAGTATGACGTCGGCAGGCTGCGTCTGAGTCTGACCCGGCAGCTGTTCGCCCATCGCCGCCTTCTGATCGGAAGTCGACGTAGGTGAAGCAGACCTCTTCCCGGGCTTGTCGATGCCGAAGTCCCACACATCCATGTTCAGCTTGCCGTCGACCAGCTCCCCGATCGCGTATTCGCCGGGCTCGAGCGCCTTGGAGGGCTGCAACTTGAAGATGCCCTTGGCCACACGCGCCTTCTCGAGCGGCAACGCTTCCCGGATCTCGCCGGACTCGCCCAGACCCATGCCGGATTGCATCTTCTCCACCACGCGCACGCTGTGCCCGGACTTCACGGGAATCAAGACTGCCTTATCGCCCCAGGCATCGTTGGCCTCAATGTAGAATACTGGCTTCGGATTCGCAATCCGCACTGCTGCCTGGGGTCCGGGCAATGACACGAGCGTCCGCTTTTTGAGCAGAGGGGCAGGTAAAGCCATCTTGAGAGCCATGCGCTCCTTGTCGGTCACCACTTCACCCTCAGATTGGACCATGGGGATCACGCGCAGACCGTCATAGGCGTACACGCCTTCGGTGAGGGGCAGATAAAGCCCGGTCGCCACCTGGAATCCGATCGGCTCTGCGGACGAGGACCCGGTTCCGGCCCCAGGGCCAAAATGCTCTTTCTCGAGCTGCTTTGCTTCATCAACCACCTTGGCGTGGGCGGCGGCCTCTTCGCCGGCGGCGTGTTTGGTGGCGTCAAAATCGACCAGCGCCACCGGCATCTCCTCGTACTCGTGAGTATCCAGATTGTAAAAGCGGATTTTGTCGCCCTGCACCTGGTAGCTCTTCACCAGCAGTTGCGAGCCATCTTTGAGGAAGAGCTTGACCTGCTGAGCGTGTGCCGGGCCTGCGGCCAACCACAAAAACAGGATCGGGAGCGTGAGCCGAATCGCGAGACCGAGCTTGGGAGTTACCGTATGCATTCCGCGCCCTAACCTTTAGATGCCGGAACCAAGGCTACCGCGGCCCGGCTGCATCACCGGCCGCGTGGTCGAACACCTCCGGATTGAGCAGCGTCTTCGGGCGCTTGCCGTCGAGAAGGTCCAACAGGTTCTGCGCGGCTACGCGGGCCATGCGGGCACGAGTCTCCGTTGTTCCGCTGCCGACGTGCGGCGCCAGCACCACGTTCGGCAGGCTCAAAAGCGTAGGATGCACGTGCGGCTCCTGCTCGAAGACGTCGAGCGCGGCGCCGGCGATGACGCGCCGTTCGAGGGCTTCGGCCAGCGCTTCCTCGTCCACGACGGGGCCGCGCGCGGTGTTGATGAGGTAAGCGGTCGGCTTCATCCGCGCGAGTTCGGAGGCGCCGACAGAATGGCGCGTCTCGGAGGTCAGTGGCACGTGCAGGCTGATGAAATCGGACTCGGTGAACAGCGTATCGCGGTCCACGTGCTGCGAGCCTAGGGCCTGCTCAATCGTCTCGGGCGCTCGATGGCGGGTGCAATACAGGATCCGCATGTCGAAGCCGCGGGCGCGCCGGGCCACGGCCTGCCCGATGTTACCGAAGCCATACAATCCCAGGGTCTTTCCATGCACGTCCGCGCCCCAGAGCAAGCCCCATTGCCAAAAGCGCCAGTGGCCTTCGCGCACGTAGCGGTCACACTCCGGCAAGCGCCGCGCCGCGCCGAGCAGCAGGGCAAAAGCGAGATCGGCCGTGGTTTCCTCAACTACGCCGACGGTGTTGGTGACGGGAATCCGCCGCGCCGTGCAAGCCGCGAGATCGAGGTTGTCGTAACCCACTCCCACGCTCGAGACGCCGCGCAGCCGCGGCGCTCGCGCCACCACTTCGGCCGGTAGCCGCGCTCCGGCCAGCATCAGGCCGTCCATGTCGCGCAAAGCTTCGGCCAGTTCGTCGGGAGGGATCGCAACGTCTTGTTCTCGCCAAGTCACTTCGCAGAGCGCAGCGAGCATTTCCACGGCCTCGCGGCCCACTGGGCGCGTGATGTAGATTCGCGGACGCATAGTATTCGGATTCAAGACTTATTGTGTGTCGTCCGTTGTCAGTCGTTCGTTGTCAGTCGCCCTACGATCTACGAACGACGATTCCACGAACGACGTGCTCGCAAACGGACAACTGCAACTGACAACGGACAACCAGTGTTACCGCCCAAACTGCAGCCGTGTGATCAAAGGCTCGGGCAGGCCGGCCTTCTGCATTTTCTCCTGCGTGGTCAGAAGATCGTAGCCCGTGCGGTAGAACTCCACTTGGCGCCTGGCGGAATCGATGATCGCGAAGGCGGCGCGCCAGTCGCGGTCACGGGGTTGCCCGACCGAGCCGGGATTGATGAGGTAGCGCGAGGCCGGCTCAAGGTCGAACGTCAGCACGCAGCCCTCCTCAGCCGTTTCGGCGTGGATTGTTTGCAGCCCGCCGGACGGGCTCATCACGAAGGCGCCTTGTATGTGGGTGTGCCCGAAGAAGACGACGGGAGAAGACGCCTCCTCGAGCGCAGGCACGGCCTCGGACGGGTCGACCACATATTCGTCCTCGTCGCGCGGCGAGCCGTGGACCAGTTCGAACCCATCCACCGTGGCCGGACCGGCCGCAAGGTTGCGCAACCAAGCCAGGTTCTCCGGCGTCAGTTGATGCCGGGTCCAGTGCGTGCCCATGCGCGCCAGAGGGTTGAAGTCCTCGGCATCAGTAATTCCCGAGCAGGCCTTATCATGGTTGCCGCGGATGATCACGAAGGCGTCCACTTGCAGGGCTTCGACGACGGCGTTGGGGTCCGGCCCGTAGCCAACCAGGTCGCCGAGACACAATGTCTGCTCGTAGAGCCCGCGCGCTGCCTCAAGGCAGCTCTCGTAGGCTTCGAGGTTGGAATGGATATCGCTCAGAATCAGATAGCGCACAAGAGCCCTTCCCGGGCGGGCTGCGATTATATCTCATTATACGCGGTCTGGAGGACGGCAAGGCGCCGGCATCGATCGCAGGCCGTTTTTTGACCAGTGTGTAGGCTTTTAGTAAGATCAGAATTGCTCCGGGCTATTCCGGCCGCGAACCAAGGGCCAGGGAAGGCCCGTTCCATCGTGATGCTCCGTTTCTATACCGCCGGCGAATCCCACGGCCAGGCTCTGGTTGCGATGATGCTGGGGCTACCGGCCGGGCTCGAACTCGACCTTGCCTGGGTGGATCGTGAGCTCAAGCGGCGCATGGGGGGGTACGGGCGCGGCGGGCGCATGAAGATCGAGCGTGATCGCGCCCAGTTTCTTTCCGGAGTCCGCCACGGCCGGACGATCGGATCGCCGATCACGGTCCTGATCGAGAATCAGGACTGGAAGAACTGGACTCAGGCGATGGCCGTGGAAGCAAGTCCCGAGGCGCGGGCGCAGTATCGGCCCCTGGCGCAGCCGCGGCCGGGCCATGCCGATCTGGCCGGCTGCCTCAAGTACAATCTACCGGACGCGCGCTACGTTCTCGAGCGCGCGAGCGCGCGCGAGACCGCCGCGCGGGTGGCTCTGGGCGCCGTGGCCAGGCTGCTTTTGCGCGAGTTTGGGATCGAGATCGCCAGTCACGTGATCCAGGTGGGCCGGGTGCGCCTGGCCTCGAGCGCGCCTTTCGATGCCGTCCGGGCGCTCCGCGAGCGGGAAGAAATTGTGCTGAACTGTGTGGACGCCGAGATCGAGGCGCGTATGAAGGGCGAAGTGGACCAGGCCACCCGGGATCGCGATTCGGTGGGAGGCGTTTTCGAAGTGGTCGCTCACGGCGTTCCGCCCGGGCTCGGCTCCATGGCCCAATGGGACGAGCGCCTGGACGGCATCCTGGCTCAGGCGATTGCCTCCGTTCAGGCCGTGAAGGCGGTCGAGATCGGGAACGGCGTGGACAGCGCGGGACGGTTTGGCTCCGAGGTCCACGACGAGATCGGTTATGATCGCGAGCAGTCGCGATTTACGCGCAAGTCGAACCGGGCGGGCGGCCTCGAGGGCGGCATGTCGAATGGCGAGGAGATCGTGGTTCGCGGCTACCTCAAGCCGATCTCGACCCTGCGCCGGCCGCTCGAATCAGTGGACTTTGGCAGCCGCGAGCCGGTGAAGGCAGCCTACGAGCGCTCCGACGTCTGCGTGGTGCCAGCCGCGGGTGTGGCCGCCGAGGCGATGATGGGCCTGGTGCTGGCGCGCGCGTTTCTCGAGAAGTTCGGCGGCGATTCCCTGGAAGAGACGCGCCGCAATTTCCGGGGCTATCAGGAGCAGGTGCGGCGGTTCTGAGAGCAGTGACGAATTGGCGGGTGACGGTGCTCTTGCTTCCTTTCTTGTCACTTGCCACTCCTCACTTGCCACTTTCTCTCGAATGATCTATCCCATCGTCAAGTACGGTCACGAGGTTCTCGGCAAGGTGGGCGCGCCGATCACGCAGTTTGACGAGGATCTCGAGAAGCTGGTGGCGGACATGTTCGAGACCATGTACGCCGCGCACGGCGTGGGACTGGCCGCGCCGCAGATCGGTCTATCGAAGCACCTTTGCGTCATCGACACCACGGTCAGCGAGCAGGAGAAGGGAGCGAAGCTTGTGCTGGCCAATCCCGTCATTCTGGCTGTCGAGGGCCGGCTGATGCATGAGGAGGGCTGTCTGAGCCTGCCCGACTTCCGCGCCGACACGCCCCGCCCTTCGAAGGCCACCGTACGCGCGCAGGACGCGCACGGCCGCAAATTTACCATGACGGGGGAGGGTCTGCTGGCGCGAGCCTTCTGCCACGAGACCGACCACCTTAATGGCGTCCTGTTCATTCAGCACCTGAGCGCGCTCAAACGCGAGTCGATCAAGCGCAAGATTCGGAAGCTGACGAAGGCCGGGGATTGGTAGTTTAGGCCGACGCCCGCCTCCCGCTGCCCGCCCATGAGACTGATTTTCTGTGGCACACCTCAATTCGCCGTGCCTACCCTGTTGCGGCTGAAGCACTCGCCCTTCCGGATCGAGTTGGTACTGACGAACCCGGATGAGCCCAGTGGCCGTGGCCGGGCGCTGAAGACGCCGCCGGTTAAACAGGCGGCTCTCGATGCCGGGCTCGAGGTTTTTCAGCCGCGCAGATTCAAGGCGCCGTTCACGCGCGCTCTCGTTAGCCATTACCGTCCGGACGCCATCGTCGTTGTGGCCTATGGCCACATTATTCCCGGTTGGATGATCGATCTGCCGCGTTTCGGGTGCATCAACCTGCACGCCTCACTGCTTCCCAAGTATCGTGGCGCCGCGCCTGTCCCCTGGGCCATTGTCCGCGGCGAGCAAGTGACCGGCGTCACCACCATGAAGATCGACGCCGGACTCGACACAGGCGACATTCTGCTGCAACACGAGACCGCGATCGGCCCGGAGGATACCAGCGAGACGCTTCTCGATCGCCTGAGTGTGGCCGGCGCCGATCTGATGGCCGAAACGCTGCATGCCCTGAGCCGAAACGAGATCGCGCCACGGCCGCAGGACCACAGCCGTGCGACCCTGGCGCCCATGCTCAAGAAGGAGGACGGCCGGATCGACTGGTCGCTCGCCGCCGAAGAGATTGAGCGCCGCGTGCGTGGACTGCGTCCCTGGCCCGGGGCTCATACCGGTTTCCGCGGCAAGGGTCTGCATCTTTGGCGGGCGTCGGTAGCCGGCGCGGGCTTTGAAGCCGAACCCGCAACGCTCGTGGCTCACGCCGGGAGGCCTCTGGCTGTTTGCGGCCACCACACAGCCCTCGAACTCGCCGAAGTCCAGGTCGAGGGCCGCCGGCGAGTCTTGGGCTCGGATTTCTTGAACGGGATCCGGCTCCAGCCCGGCGAAAAGTTCGAAACACCCTCCGCCTGATCGCGTACACCCACCATGCCCGTCTCACCCGCTCGCCGCCTCGCTTATCAGGTCTTGAGTCGTGTGGAAGGCGGCACGGAGTTCGCGGCGGACCTGCTGCGGGCTGATCGAGGCCCGCTCTCCGAAGCCGACCGCCATCTCGCGACCGAGCTGGTTCTCGGCGTGCTCCGCCGCCGCGCTCAGCTCGATGATTGCATCCAGCGCCTTTCGGCTCGGAAGCTGAGCTACTTCGATCCCGAGGTCGTCACCATTCTGCGTCTCGGCATCCACCAGATTTGCTTTCTCGAGCGCATTCCAAAGTCGGCGGTCGTCAACGAAGCGGTGGAGATGACCAAGGCGGCGCGCAAGGGTTCGGCGACCGGATTGGTGAACGCGGTGCTGCGCAAGTGCGAGCCCGTGGCGATTGCCGGCGACGCCGATCCTGGTGAGGCGCAGTTGGCGTTGCCCGATTGGCTCCGCGAGCGCTGGGAGCGGCACTTCGGTGCGGCAGCAGCAGCGGCCCTGGCCGGCTGGACCTTGAAAACACCGGCCACGGTCCTGCGGGCGATCGACGACGACCGCGACCGGCTGAGCGATGATCTCGCGGCTGCAGGAATCGCGGTTCGCGCGGCAGCCTGGGCTCCCGGCGCGCTCGCCGTTGAACGGGGCAGCATCACCGAATCCGATCCCTGGCGTGCTGGACGCGTCGTGATTCAAGAAGAGGCTTCGCAGCTTGTGGGGTCGCTCGTCAAGCCGCATCCTGGCCACCGCGTGCTCGACGTGTGCGCCGCGCCCGGAATGAAGGCCGCGCAGATCGCCGCTGGCCTTCGCCAGGGTCTGCTGATCCTCTGCGACCGCAGCGAGCGCCGCTTGCGGAGCATGATTCCCGGCCCGCGGATGCCCGCCGGGGTTCAGTGTCACTATGTCCGGCTCGATGCCGCAGCGCCTCTGCCCTTCGCGCTGCCCTTCGACCGCATCCTGGTAGACGCACCGTGCTCCGGTACCGGGACGCTCGCACGCAACCCTGAGATCAAGTGGCGCCTCAAGCCGGAGGACATCACGCGGCTGGCCGCGGCGCAGGCTCGAATGTTGCATTGCGCGCTCGATGCGCTGGCCCCCGCAGGCCGGCTCGTATACGCCACGTGCTCGCTCGAACAGGGGGAGAACGAAGATGTCGTCGAGAGCGTTCTAGCCGGGCGGCAGACATTCGCCGTGCTGCCGCGCGTTACGCTGGCGCGGGAATGGCCGCATCTCAGCGCCTTCTTCGACGAGCGCGGGTACTTTCACAGCCGGCCTGATCTTCATGGCATGGACGGCTTCTTTGCAGCGGTGATCGGGCGCAGGCAGGAGTGATGGCGGGTCAGCAGGGCGTTATAATACTGACAGAGGCTGAACCGGGCGCAGTCCACATGGCAGCAACGCTTAAAAACGTCCTTCAGGCGAACACGCGCGAGGGCGAGCTGTATGAGAAGCTCGACCGCGATTGGGTGCGGTGTTTCGCCTGCGGCCACGCTTGCCGCATTCCGCCGGGACAGGTCGGTGTGTGCAAGGTGCGGTTCAACGAAGGCGGAAAGTTGCTGGTTCCCTGGGGCTACGTGGGCGGCGTACAGTGCGACCCCATCGAGAAGAAGCCCTTCTTTCACGCCTATCCGGGCGCTCTGGCCTACAGCTTCGGGATGCTCGGGTGCGATCTGCACTGCGCGTATTGCCAAAACTGGGTGACCTCGCAGGCCCTGCGCGACCCTGCGGCCACGAGCGCACCCTTGCGCGCCGCGCCCGAGGAGATGGTGGAAGACGCCGCGCGCCTTGGTGCGCGCGTGCTGGTGAGCACTTACAACGAGCCATTGATCACGAGTGAGTGGGCGGTTGAAATCTTCAGGCTGGCAAAGGCAGCGGGCCTGAGCACGGGCTTCGTTTCGAACGGAAACGGCACGGCGCCAGTGATCGAATATCTGCGCCCGTGGGTCGACCTTTACAAGGTGGACCTCAAGAGCTTTGACGACCGGCATTACCGCCAGTTGGGCGGCCGCATCGAGCCCATACTTGACACCATCCGGCGTCTGCACACGCTCGGATTCTGGCTGGAGATCGTTACCCTGATTATTCCAGGCTTCAACGATTCGGACGACGAACTGGCGCGCCTTTCCGGATTTCTGGCCGGCATCTCGCCCGACATTCCCTGGCACGTTACTGCCTTTCACCAGGATTACAAGATGACCGAGCCGGAGAGGACTCCACCGGAAACGCTGATGCGCGCCGCCGAGATCGGCAAGGGCGCCGGCCTGCGCTTCGTCTACGCCGGAAACCTGCCGGGCCGGGTCGGCGATCTTGAAAACACGCGCTGCCCCCGCTGCTCCGAGCTGGTGATTGAGCGCTACGGCTACCAGATCCGGCAGTACCGCCTGACCGTGGAGGGCGCATGTCCGCGATGCCGTGCCGCCGTCCCGGGCCGCTGGGCATCGCGCTTCCAGGGACAGATCACGGCGTCTCCCTTCCTGGCGCGCCGCCACACGATTCGCGCCCGGTGCGGTTGACTCGCGATCGGCTCTCGTTCGACGTGCTACATGTGGGTTTGCGCGGGGAAGAACGTGCTCGCCACCAGCACGAGCGTCAGCGCGATCATCACGACACAAGTCACCCAGGCGATAATGTTGAAAGTCCGGTTGTTGCGATAATCCCCCATCAGGTCTTCCCGGTTGATCAGGCGCAGCATGAAGATCAGCACGAAGGGCAGCAGGATGCCGTTGATCACCTGGGAAAGCAGGATGATGGGAATCTGTCTGTCCTCGTTCAGAAACAGAACCACCAGGGCGCCGATCGCAATCAGCGACGTGTAAAGAGCATAAAAAGCCGGAGCTTCGTGCAGCCGCTTGTTGACGCCGGATTCCACGCCCAAGCCCTCGCAAACGTAGTAAGCGGTCGCGAGCGGAAGGATGCACGCGGAGAACAGAGACGCGTTGCAGAGCCCGAAGGCGAACAGGTAGCTGGCCGCTCTCCCGGCGAGCGGACGCAGCGCCAGGGCGGCGTCTCCCGGAGTTTGAATCTTGCCGTGGCCCGCTACATAGATCGTGGCGGCGCAGGCGGCGATGATGAAGAACGCAACCACGTCCGTCATGATGCAGCCCACGATCACGTCCCAGCGCGAGAGCCGGTAGTCCTTCACCTTGATGCCCTTCTCGACCACGGCCGATTGCAGGTAGAACTGCATCCAGGGCGCGATGGTGGTTCCCACGAGGCCAATCAGCATGAAGAGATAGCTTGAATTGAACCGCATGTGCGGAATGAAAGTACCCTTCAGCGCGTCGGACCAGTGGGGATGTGCGAGAAAGCAGGAGATGGGGTAGGCGACGTAGAACAGGCATGCCACCAGGAAGATTTTCTCCACTGACTGATACGTGCCTTGCACCACCATGACCCAGACCAGCAGCGCCCCGAGCGGCACCACAATGTACCGGCTGGCGCCGACCACGGACATGCCTGAGGCCAGGCCGGCGAACTCGGAGATCGTGTTGCCGAGGTCGGCGACGAGCAGCAACGCCATCACGAGGAATGTCATGCGCAAGCCGTATTCCTCGCGAATGAGGTCCGCCAGGCCCTTGCCGGTCACCACCCCCATCCGCGCCACCATCTCCTGAACCACGATCAAGGCCACGGTGACAGGGAGCAGCGTCCAGAGCAGCGAGTAGCCGAAGGTGGCGCCCGCCTGCGAATACGTAAGGATTCCGCCGGCGTCGTTGTCGACGTTGGCCGTGATGATTCCCGGCCCGACGACGGCCATGAGAATCAGCAGGCGAGTGCGAAAATGGCGAAAGCGTTTATTCATGGCGCGAACGGCGTCCGGGCCCCGGTCAACTGCGGTTCACCACGACTTCCAGCACGTCGTCGGCGGTGACCACGCCGAGCAGGTGAGACTTCTCATCGACGACGGGCAGGGCTACGAGATTGTATTTGTGAAACAGCGCCACCACCGATTTCTGATCCGCGTGCGCATGCACGGAAATCAACGGGTCCATGGAGAGCTCCTTGAGGTGCGTCGAGCTATCGGCCAGCAGAATCTGCGCCAGCGGCACGACTCCCGTCAGCGCACCGCCGGCGCCGATCAGGTAGATCATGTGGACCGATTCGAGCTTGCCTTCGAAGGTGCGCAACGCCGCGATGGCGCCTTCCAGGGTGGCTTCTTCACCAACCACGATGAATTCCGTAGTCATCAAGGCGCCGGCCGTGCGTTCTTCAAAGCCGAGCAACGAGCGCACTTCGGTGGCTTCCTCGGTCTCCATGTCGGCCAGCACTTCGGCGGAGGCCTCGGGCGGCATCTCCTGCAGCACGTCCGCCGCCTCGTCGGGAGACATTTCTTCCACAATGTCAGCGGCCTTTTCCGAAGGCATGCTTTCGAGCAGCGCGGCTTGCATCTCCGTGGGAATCTCGGAAATCACCTCGGCGGCGGTCTCGTCGTCCAGGCCCTCGACCAGGGCTTTTTGCTCATCGCGGCTCAGGCTTTCCAGAATGTCGGCAATGTCTGCCGGGTGGAGCTCGGAAAGCCGGTCGTAGGAGATGCGCAGCTTCACGCGCCGCGCGGGATCGGGCTCAATGAGATTGACGAACTCCCAGGGGATCGTCTTGGACGGGATCGGGCTCGTCAGGGAGCGAATGCGATGCTTCGCGATGGTGCCCTGCAGCAGGCGGCGCAGGCCCGCCGCCAGACCGACGTCGGCCCCCACGATGCGCAGTTCGGCATGGCCGTTCACGGGCTGAATGTCAAAATCGACGTCATTGACGCGCACCACCTTGCGGTGATTCACGTCGATGATTTGCTGGTCGAGAACGTCTTTCTTCACTCGCAGCAGGCCCTCGTCGGGAGCATGCACTACGAGGCTGGCGGCGGGCACGGTGGTCTGGGCCGCGAGCATGGAGATAGACTGAACCTGATCATGGGGAATGCGGAGAACGGTCTTACGGGGCGATTTCACGAGGTACAAAGCGACGCGCTGGGCGTTCTGACTGGGGTCAACGCACAGATCCTCCAGGCGCCCCAGATATTCCCCCTTGACATCGTAAAAGGGCAGACGTTCGAGCTCGGTGAAGTAGATCATTGGCCGCTCCCGGCGGACGAATGACGGGAGGAACAGGCAGGCGCTCTCGTGCGGGGGTCAAACAAAAAACCCCGCGAGAGACTCCTTCCAGCGTCTCGCGGGGCACCTCTGCTTCCGAACCCCGAAGTCCGCCTACGGACCCTCCGCCTTCGCCTTTTGCTGCGCTTCCATCTGATTCTCGCGGCTTCTTCGCGCGCCGCAGTCCTCCTTATGAAGGATGCTCCGCGCCTTGTCAACAAAAAAGAGTGTTAAGAATCAGCGCCCGGCATTCGGCCTTCACAAGATCCGAAACTGCGACCGCTGAGTCGTAAGTTCCCGCCATCAAGTCTCCCCGGATCGCAGGCTACATCTTCATGGTCCACTTGATTCCGTTCAGAAGCATCGTCTGGTAGCGCGGATCCTTCCAGACGGCCAGTTCGTGTCCGAGCCCGGTGTAGAACACGCGGCCCTCGCCGAAGTTCCGCGTCCAAGCGAGCGGCCAGCCGTAGAAGCGCCGATGGACCCCGGATTTGTTCAGGTCCACCGAATTGGGATCGAGGCGCAGAAGGACGTGCGAGTCCTGATACTGAAAGTCCGAGATCTGATAAATCTCGTCGGTGATCTCGAACGAAGGCGCGAGCGCGCTGACGATGGGATTGGCGGGGTCCGTCACGTCGACGGTCACCTTCTGGTGCCAGGGATGATCGTTGAAATAGCCTCCGATGAGCTGCAGGTATTCCGGCCACATGTAGAAGGTGTCGGTGGCGCTGTGGACGCCCACGAATCCGTGACCGGAACGCACGAAGTCGAGAAAGGCCTCTTTCTGCTGATTGTTCATGGGCAGCTCGCCCGTGGTGTAGAACATCACGGCGTCGAACTTCTGCAGGTTGTCTTCGGTAAACGCGCTGACGTCGTCGGTCACCGTCACATCAAACGCGCCTGAGCTCCGGCCGATTTCGGCGATGATATCGCGCGAGGGAGCGACGGTGTCGTGCTTGAACCCCGCCGAAAGCGTCATGTAGAGCAGATGCCCTTTGCGCGGCGCCTGTGGCGCGGCGCGCGGGTGCATGGGAGCGAGCACGATCACTCCGAGGGCGGCCAACAAAAAGACAGCACTACGCTTGAGGATTCTCATCAACCCCTCCTCGTCAATTCCAGGTTCGCTCCGGGCAGCAAAGCCGCTACCGGATGGCCCCGGCGGTCACGGGCTGGCCCACCAGCGCCTTTCGGATTTCCCGGCAGAAGGCCGGTAGATCGGCCGGCATGCGCGACGTGATCAAGTTGCCGTCCACCACCACTTCCTGGTCCACGTACTCTCCGCCGGCGTTGATCACGTCATCTTTGATGGCGCGATAACAGGTCACGCGGCGCCCGCGCGCAAGCCCGGCCGAGGCCAGCATCCACCCCGCGTGGCAAATGGCCCCAACCACCTTGCCCGCGGCGTGCATCTCGCGCACGAAGGCCACCATACGCGCATCCTGGCGCAGCGCCTCCGGAGCCCATCCGCCGGGAATCACGACCGCGTCGAAATCAGCGGCACGCGCGTCCGCGATGGCCTCATCCGAGACGACGGGATAGCCTTTCTTGCTCAAGTAAGTCTGCGCAACTTCGGCGCCCACCGTGACCGTTTCAGCGCCGTCCTCGCGGAAACGAAACAAAGGGTACCAGACTTCGAGTTCCTGATAGTGGTCAGCTACCAGGACCGCGATTCTTCGTCCTTCCAATTCCATGCAGCCTCCTATGGAGCCAGCCGCCATCTTAACTCCGGAACCACGACCTTCGAAAGCGAGATCCTACGAGATCGGTGCAGCGGGTCAGGTCAAGGTAAAGGCGCTTCCGAGTGATGCCATGACGGCGAAAATAGCGCACCCATGCGCGGCGCTTTCCCGTGGCCGCGCCGCTCTCACTGGTCCGAAGGCTTCGGGGGCGGGACGTCACGGTCAATCTGCTGCTTGAAACGCCAGAGCACCTTGAGGGTGATGAAGTTCAACACGCTCAAGATGACCGCGACCTCGTAGCGTCCCATGGCCACGGCGGCGCCCACCACGCCGGTGCTCCAGATGCTTGCCGCTGTCGCGGTACCCTTGACCGTGGCGCCCTCTTTGAGGATCGCGCCTCCGCCCACAAAGCCGATGCCCGCGATCATCCCTTGCAGCACGCGAGACTGGCTGGCCGCATCGCCGCCCACAACCAGCAGCAGATACCCGCAACTGGCCATGGCGACGATGGGAAAGGTCCGCACGCCGACGCTGTGCGCTTCGCGCTCGCGCTCCCAGCCTACCGGCAGGGTGAGCAGGTAGGCTACAACGATCTTCACAAGGGACGTCCAGGCTTGAGACAGGTCGAAGCCGAGAAGGGCGTGTGGCGGCATGGGGGACGGCATCAAGTCTCCTCAGTGCACAGGTCTGTGCGCTCCGTGCCAAACAATGAGTTCGAACTAAAACGGGCAGGCACGCGAACCTGCCCCTACTCCATCTCTACCAGTTGCGCGCTACGGATGGCGGGAATGGCCCGAAGCTCGGCCAGCGTTTCCGGCGGCACACTGTGGTCCACATTGACCAGCCCGATGGCTTCGTGCGATTCCGCGTCGCGGCCGAGCGCGAAGCTGCCGATATTGATTTTGCGCTCGCCGAGCAGCGTTCCCACGCGGCCGATCACGCCCGGGACATCCTGGTTCTGGATGACGAGGATCACGCCCCGCAGCGGCGCTTCCACGTCCACTTCATTCAACCCCAGGATGCGCATCGAGTCGCGCAAGCCTACCGCGCCCAGGACGGAAACCGTCCCGGCGGCGCCGCGCAAGGCCACGCCGAGCGAGTTTGAGGCCGTGGCGCGCCGGGCGCTGCGCACTTCCGTCACTTCCAGTCCGCGGCTCTCGGCCAGGCTGCCCGCGTTCACAAAATTGACCTCCTCCTCGGAGAGCGTGCGGCGCAGCACGCCGGTCAATACGGCGCTCTTGACGAGGTGCGTGTTCAGGTTGGCGAGCCCGCCATCGTAACTGATGCGAAGCTCCTCGAGCGGCCCGCCGGAGATCTGAACCAGAAACGTTCCGAGGCGCTCGCCGAGCTCGAGGTAAGGGCGGAGCCGCCGGTATTCTTCGGCCGAGACCGGCGGCAGGTTCACGGCGTTGCGCACCACGCCTTCCCGCAGGTAGTCGCGCACCTGCTCGGCGATGCGGATGCCGACGATCTCCTGCGCTTCCTCGGTGGAGCCGGCGATGTGAGGCGTGGCGATCACGTTCGGATGGGCGACCAGCGCCGAGTCTTTGGGAGGCTCGACCTCGAAAACGTCAAGACCCGCGCCGCCCACGTGTCCGCTCTGAAGAGCTTCGAGCAGCGCCGCCTCGTCCACGAGCTCCCCGCGCGCGCAATTGACAATGCGCACGCCGGGACGCGCTGCCGCCAGGGTCTTGGCGTTCACCAGGTGCCGGCTCTCAGCGGTGGCCGAAGCGTGCAGGCTGACAAAATCGCTCGAAGCGAGCAGCTCTTCGAGCGAAGTCACCAGCTTGACGCTATGATCGGCGGCCAGGCGCGGCGCGATGTGCGGATCGTAGGCGGAGACTTCCATCTCGAGCGCCTTTGCCAGGCGCGCCACCTCGGCGCCGACGCGGCCAAATCCGACGAGACCCAGAGCCTTGCCGCGCAGTTCCTGGCCGAGGAATGCCTTCTTCTCCCACCGGCCCTGCTTCAAGGAAACGTCGGCCTGCGGAATGCGCCGGGCCAGAGCCAGCATCAGCGCCAGCGTATGCTCGGCGACGCTCTCGGCATTGCCGCCCGGAGTGTTCATGACCACCACTCCCTTGAGCGTGGCGGCGTCCAGATCCACGTTGTCCACACCTACCCCGGCCCGGCCAATTACCCGCAGGCGGGCGGCATGCTCAAGCAGTCCGGCGGTGACCTTGGTGGCGCTGCGCACAACCAGCGCTTCGGCGCTGCGGATCTCGTCCACCAGACGCTGCTTGCGCGTGGCTGCGTCGCCTTTCTCGTGACCCAAGTCTACGACCTGCCACGATGGGTCCGCCCGCAGCACCTCAATGGCCTTCTCAGAAACGTCATCGGCAATCACGATCTTCACGGCGTTCTCCGATCCTTATTGGCCCTCTATCGGCCCTCTCTTGTGTTGTTGACCGCCAAATTCGAGCCTTGTAATAAAGGTTAAGTTTTTTATCTTCACCCACCTAACGGCTTTAATCGTGTAAGTGTCTTATTCTTCAATGATATAACGGCTTTCAGGGAATATGGAAAACAGAAGCGCTTTGTTTTCAGCAACCTAACGGCTTCGTTCGTAACGTTTTTAAATTTTCGCGCCGGGCGTCCCGTCAGGCTTGGTTTTCCCTCCTATCCCTGACGCTGCAAGTAGACCTCTTCGGCGGCGCGGACGCCGGCGCCCAGTTCGATTTTGTGTCCGAGCTTGACCAGAGAGATCTCAAGCGCGGTGACGATCGAGGCGAGGTCGAGGAAGTCGTAGTAGCCGAGGTGCGCCAGCCGGAAAATCTTGCCCTTCATCGATCCCTGGCCGTTGGTGATGATGGCGCCAAACCGCGAGCGAATCTCCTTGACGATCAGGCCTGAGTCCATGCCGTCCGGAGCGCAGATGGCCGTGACGGCGTTCGCGGGATTTGACTCGGCGAAGAGTTTCAGCCCGAGCGCCGTTCCCGCGGCGCGCGCCGCCTCCGCCAGAAGCGCGGCATTCCCGATCAGGTTCTCGCGTCCGACCTCGCGGATGTACTGCAGCGTGGCGTGCAACGCCACGATCAGCGTGGTGGCCGGGGTGAAGCTTGACTCGCCCCCCGCCAGATTCTTGCGCTCCTTGGCGTAGTCGAAATAGAAGCGCGGCAGCTTGGCTTGCGCGATCTGCTTCCAGGCCTTTTCGCTGACGCTCGCGAAGGCAAGGCCGGGGGGTACCATGGTCGCCTTTTGGGAGCCGCCGATCACGACGTCAAGGCCCCACTCGTCCGGGTGCAGATCGGTGGTGCCGAGGCCGGTGATGGCGTCTACCACAAGGCACGTCTCGGGATACTGCTTCACCTGCTCCCCGAGCGCCTGCACGTCATGCCGCACCCCGGTGGAACTTTCGGTGGCCTGAATGAAGACGGCGCGAAACGGGCCGTTGCTCTTGAGCTTTGCGGTCATCTCGCCGATCGGCAGGGTTTGGCCGTAAGGTACTTCGACCGTGACCGCTTCAATGCCGAAGGCTTTGGCCAATTGGCCCCAGCGCTCGCCGAACTTGCCCGCGGTGCCGATCAGGATTCGATCGCCGGGCGATAGCAGGTTCGAGACGGCGCCTTCCATGGCGCCCGTGCCCGAGCTCGAGAAAATAAGTACGTCGTTCCGGGAGTTGTAGTAGTACCGCAGGTTTTCGAGCGTCTCTTTCAGCAGCCGCCGGAAGCCTTCGGTGCGATGGTGCAGGGTGGCGGTCAGGGTCCGCGCCTGTCCTTCCATCAGCAAGGGGGTGGGTCCGGGTGTGTAAAGCCGTTCCTTGATAATTCCAGCCATGATTTTCCTTTCACCTCGATGGGATCTGGTTACTGCGATTCGCGCGCCAGGTCGGGCTCGGGCGTATTGGCGCCGCTGATCTGCCGCTCCAACCGGTCGCGCACCGCCTTTTGCAGCGCGGCGGCTTTGTCGAACTCGGTTTGCGCGTCCGGGCGGCGTCCGAGACGCTCGAAGACCTGTCCGCGCAGGTAGTGAACGCTTGCGCTGTCGGGATCGAGCGTATTGGCGCGATCGAGAGCTCCGAGCGCCTCCGAATACCTGCCCTGGCGCTCGTCGACCTTCGCCAGGCCGTAATAGGAACTGGCAAGGCGCGGGTCGAGCCTGAGAGCCTGCTTGAAATACCGGGCCGCATCCTCGGGCTGCTGAAGCTCGGTCGAAACCGCGCCCAACTCGTCAAAGTTGAAAGCCACGTCCGGCTCGATCGCCGCATCTTTCAGGAATTCAGCCTTGGCGCGGTCGAACTGGTGCAGCTTCCGGTAGGTCACGCCGGCGTAATAATGCACAAACGGCAACTTGGGATTCATTTGAGCGGCGCGCTCGAATTCAACCGCCGCCTTCCCGTTCTCAAGCCGAGTGAGATCCGCCTTGCCCATCAGCAGATGAAGTTCGGCGCTGCTCTCGCCCACTTCCGCCAGGCGCCCGAGCGCCCGGTTTTGCAGATCCGTAAGATTCGCCTTCTCGGCGGCGACTCCTAGTACATAAAGATAATTCATTTCGCCGGATTCCTGTGGCCAAATCGCTTCAAGCGTGTGCGCCGCGCGAGCGTCCTGATCGGTGAAGAAGTAGCACAGGCCGAGCAGATAATGGGCCTGGACCGAGTCCGGCTGATCTTGCACCACCGATTCCAGAGGCGGGATGGCAGCCCCGAAGTCGTTTTGCCGGTAGTACGCGAGGCCGATGTTCAAGCGAATGCCGGGCACGCCCGGTGCGAGCGTCTGCGCTTTACGCAACATTTCAAGAGCCTCAGGCCAGCGCCGTCGCCGCATCTCGACCACGCCCAGATTCGCGAGCGCGCCCACATCATCGGCATTGGCGGACAGAACGGCCCGAAAGTCCGCTTCGGCGGCGGCGAGGTCCCCGTCTTTGAGGGCTTTCTCCCCGGCCACAAAACGCTCCTGCACGCTTGCGGGGGAGGCGCCTTGCGCGTCTTGGGACGAAGCCAACCCGCCAAGGGGTCCGAAGCCCGCGAGAAGCAGCACGATGGTCAGCGGCGTTCGGCGCCTGAGGCATTTCATGAGAATGCGAATTGCGCAGCGGCAGTCAGAGTCCCCGAAGGCAACCCTACCCTCCAGCATATGCCCCGCGGGCGTCCCGGCGCTACGCCGTCATCTCGGCGTCATTACTCGCGGCATCCCCGACGAGACATCACCCGCGAAACCGGCCTCAATCGGTGGCGTCCTAATTTCCAGTGCCTGTGTTGCAGGCTGCCAGCCTGCATTACCAAATGAAGGTGGCAGGCCGGATGCCGGCACCACACGCTCGCGCAGACCCGAAATCAGAACACCTGCAAATCTCTCTTTGATCTTGACGCACTTTCTTAAATCCCTTAACTTAGTCCCACTCAAGTGATGGCGCCCGACACCATGAAGCTGCCGGCCAACACGCGCGAGGGTGGATTCGGCTGGGATGAGTTCAACGGCGCGACGGCTCCGGGCCGGCCCAAGATGCTGCGGGAAGTAAACGCCCGCCGGGTGCTCACGCTGCTCCGCCAGCAGGGCCCATGCTCTCGCGCCGACCTGGCGCGGATTTCCGGACTGAGCGCGCCCACCATTTCGAGCGGTGTGGCCTACCTGGATAAGCGACGATTGATTGAGTCCATGGGGCTGGGCTCGTCGAATGGTGGACGGCCGCCCAAGTTGCTGCGCTTTAATGCACAGGCAGGCTACGTGGCCGGCGCGGACGTGGGCACCTCGCTCGTGCGGGTGGCGCTCGCGGACCTGAACGGTACACTGATCGGCGAATGGCAGGCGAGCACGAAGAATCATACGCGGCCGGAGCGGGTTTCGAGCCTGATTGCCGACAGCATCCGCAAGCTGCAGGAACGCCACAAGATCAAGCCGAAAAGACTGCTGACGCTCGCCGCCGGCGTTCCGGGAATCACCGACACGCGCGCCGGAGTGGTGCTCTCGGCGCCGAATCTTTCCTCCGGCTGGCGTTCCATACCGCTGCGCCAGATGCTCGAAAAGGAGACCGGAATTCCGACGGTGGTCGAGAACGACGTGAACCTGGCGGCGATCGGCGAGAGTTGGCGTGGAACCGCGCAGGGCGTGGCGAATTTTGTTTTCTTGACGATCGGCACGGGAGTTGGCGCCGGGATTTTCGTGGATGGCCGTCTCTATCGCGGCGCGGATTGGGCGGCGGGCGAGATCGGCTATCTCTACGTCCCGGGCACAGCCGAGACGCCACTCGCGATCCGCCGTCCCGGATCGCTCGAAGAGTCGATTGCGGAGGGGGGAATCCGGCGGGCCTGGCAAAGGCTGACGAACGGGAATCGGCGTCACAATATTCCGGCGGAGCGCGAATTGGCCGCAACCGAGATTCTGGATCTCGCGGAACGAGACGACCGCCGGGCGCGCGCCGTATTGCAGCGCACGGCGCGCATTCTGGCGGACGCCATCACCAACGTCTGCGTTATTTTGAATTGCTCGCTGGTCGTTTTCGGAGGACGGGTGGGCTCAAACGCCGCATTGTTTGAGGCTACGCGCCGCATCGTCCAGCGCAATGAGTACTACCGCCCGCGCCTGGCCCTGAGCGCGCTCGGACCCAAGGCTCCATTGCAGGGCGCCATTTGGCTGGCGCTGGCCGGCGCCGAAGACCATCTTCTTCCGTCCGCTTTCGCGGCGCCGCTCACCTCCGCTCACGGCACGTACCCCGGATTGCTTCGCGGGACTGCGCTTCAGGCCGAACAAAGCCGGACAGCCGGGGCGTCGGCCGCCGGTTCCTCAGAAACGAGTTGACAACGCCGAAATCCCGATGGTACAAGAGAGGCTGCTTTCTTAAGAAGTGTTACGAAGTAGCCCTTGAAGCATTCTGCTGTACTGCGCGTCGGGTGCCCACGGAAGGTTGCGGAGCCTGCTTTGGAGTGAGCCAACGCGTCCTTCCTTTCTTGTATGGACTGAGTAACAAAGAGAGAGGAGCTCCGGTCATGAGATCAGCAATCATCAGGCTGAGCGTGGCGCTCGCCTTCCTTTGCGTTTCCGCGGCCGCCTTCGCGCAGGACACCGGGTCGATCACGGGCACGGTTCGCGACAGCAGCGGCGCCGTCATCCCGGGAGCGCAGGTCACCGTCACCGCTCCGGCCACTGGCGCGATCCACAAGACCACGACCAACAATGCAGGCGACTACCTGGTGGCGGGCCTCAGTCCCGGCCAGTACGATCTCGCCGTCGCGGCCCAGGGCTTCAAGAAGTACGAGGAGGCGGGGATCACGCTGGTGGTGGCGCAAAAGGCGCGAGCGGATGCCACGCTCCAGGTGGGCGCCGCCACCACCGAGGTGACGGTCGAAGGCACGAACGTCGCCCAGGTGCAGACACAGACCTCGGAGCTCTCGGGAACCGTAACCGGCAAGGAGATCAGCCAACTCGAGCTCAACGGGCGCAACTTCACGCAGCTGATCACACTGGTTCCCGGCGTCAGCAACCAGACCGGCCAGGACGAGGGTGTGGTGGGCGTGAACGGGAACGTCTCTTACAGTGTCAACGGCGGCCGGGTGGAGTATAACAACTGGGAGATCGATGGCGGCGACAACATGGACAACGGGTCCAACGACACCTTGAACATTTACCCGAGCGTTGACGCCATCTCGGAAGTGGAGGTTCTGACTTCGAACTACGGCGCCCAGTATGGCCGCAATGGCTCGGGGACGGTGGAGACGGAAATCAAGTCCGGCACGCAGCAGTTTCACGGCGATGCCTACGAGTTTGTGCGCAACGACATCTTCAACGCGCGCAATTTCTTCGACTCCTCACCGGGCTCTCCCACGCCGGTCAACCGGTCTCCATACAAGAAGAACGACTTTGGCTACACCTTCGGGGGTCCGTTCTACATTCCCGGACACTACAACACGGATAAGACCAAGACGTTTTTCTTCTGGTCCGAGGAGTGGAGGCGCGAGCGCGATCCCAATACCTTCGGTCCCATCCAGGTGCCCTCAGCTCAAGAGCGAGCGGGAAATTTCTCGGATGTTTGCCCGGGTCCTGACTGCCCCATGAATCCGACGACGGGACAGGCATTTTCCGGCAATGCGGTGAGCGCGACGCCCCAGGCGCTGGCCATGATGTCGGCGCTCTTCCCGGCGCCGAACGGCGGCAGCGGCGCCCAATCCACCTATCAGGACAGCTTTTCCACGCCCACTACCTGGCGCGAGGAACTCGTCCGCGTCGACCAGAAGATCACGCCGAAGATGCAGATGTTTGTGCACTATATTCATGACTCCTGGTCCACCATCAATCCGACCACGCTTTGGGCCGTGAACACCGCCGAATTTCCGACGGTGCAGACCAATTTCGTCGGACCGACCACGAGCATGGTGGCGCACCTGACGGCCAACGCGTCTCCCTCGCTGGTGAACGAATTCGTTTTCAGCTATACCGCCGACCACATTTTTCTGAACGCGATCGGCAACGTCCAGCGGCCGTCCAACTTCGGCGTCTCCGGCCTGTTCAATAACCGTTTTAATGGCTTGCTGCCGGCGGTCTCGATCTGCTGCAACAGCGAATTCGGCGGCGGAATGGGCGAGGATCCCGGGTATTTCCCCTGGAACAACGCTAATCCTACCTACACATTCCGCGATAACCTCACCAAGATTATGGGGAGCCACAACCTGCAATTCGGAGCATACGCAGTCGCGGCCCAGAAAAATGAGGAGAACACCGCTGACACGGAGGGTAGTCTCGGGTTCAACTCTCAGGACTCACTGATCACCACGGGGAACGGTTTCGCCGACTTCCTGCTCGGGCGGGTCTCAACATATAGCCAGACGAACCTGGTGACGAAATACTACAATCGCTATAAGGTGATCGAGCCCTATTTTCAGGACGACTGGCACGCCACCCCCCACTTAACGTTGAACATGGGCTTCCGGCTCAGCCTTTTCGGGACCTATCGTGAAAAGTACCAGCAGGCTTACAATTTTGAGCCCGGAGCCTACAGCCTTGCCAATGCACCCGAGATCGACGTGACGGGGAATATCACCGGACAGGCGGGATCGCTGGTCCCCGGAACCTACAATTTAAGCAACCTGGATGGCGTCGTTCAGTGTGGGGCCAAGGGGGCGCCGGCCGGATGCGAGGTTGGACACCTGTTCAATCCCGCGCCACGCTTGGGGTTCGCCTGGGACCCGAAGGGCGACGGGAAGATGGCCATCCGGGGCGGGTACGGCATCTTCTTCGAGCACACCAACGGCAATGAAGCCAACACGGAATCACTGGAAGGTTCGGTTCCTCTTGTGCTCACGCCCACGCAGTACGACGTCAACGGATACGGCAGCCTGGGCGTAAACGGCGGCACCCCGCTTCTATTTCCGCTGGGCGTCACTGCCATTCCCACCCAGGTGCAGTGGCCTTACGTCCAACAGTGGCACCTCGACGTGCAGCGCGAGGTTTTGCCGAGCACCGTCGTCACCGTTTCTTATGTAGGCAGCAAGGGGACCCATCTGACCCTGCAGAACGACCTGAATCAGCTTCACCCGGTCTCGGCTTCGGAGAATCCGTTCCAGCCGGGCCAGGTGATCACCGCGGATGTCTGCAATTCGCTGGTGGTCAACGGCCAGCCGGTCACCGGCCAGGCCTTGACCAACCTCAACGTCGCCTGCGGGAACGTCATCTCCCCTGATCCCTATCGCCCCTTTATCGGCTACACCAGCATCACCGATCTCCAGTTGGAGGCCAATTCGAACTATAACGCCTTGCAGGTATCCGCACGGCGCAATGCCAAGAGTCTCAGCCTCACGCTGGCCTACACGTACGGCCATTCGATTGACGACTCTTCCGACCGCTATGACGGGAACTTCGTGGATTCCTACGACCTCGAGCGCACGCGGTCCAGCTCCAATTTCGACCAGCGCCACATCTTCACCTTCGGCTACGTGTGGGAGCTTCCCTACCACTACGGGGCCGGCTTAACGCGCAAGGCATTCGGAGGCTGGGAGTTTTCAGGCATCACCACCGCGCAGACGGGAACGCCGTTCAGCATCGCCAACGGTGTCTATGGGGACAGCGCGGGAGTGGGCAATTACGTCGGGACCAGCAGCTACGCGGATATCATCGGCAACATCAATTCAAAGCCATCACAGGTCAACGTACCTGGCTTCGCAGGGCCGCTGCTCTACAACCCCAGCGCCTTCGCCCAGCCACAAGGCCTCACCTTCGGCAATGCCGGGCGGAACATCCTCTATAGTCCTGGCCGGCTCAACTTCGACACCGGACTCTTCAAGCACTTCGTGGTGCGGGAGAAGACCTCGCTCGAGTTCCGCGTGGAAGCCTTCAACGTGTTTAATCACACGCAATGGAGCAGCGTCAACAGCGGATTCAGTTGCGTTGGAGGAACCAACAACTCGCCTGGCGATCCGAGCTGCTTCGGCACTACGAATTTCCTTCAACCGGGATCCGCGCACAACCCGCGCATTCTGCAATTGGGAACGAAGCTGATTTTCTAGGTTTGCAGTGTGGTTTCGGGGCGGCCGACCCGGCCGCCCCCAGGAACGGGTCAGATTCCACTCAGTTCGGCTCGCCGCTCCCCTTGCCGACCCGCACCAACTCGATGCGCGTCGCGCCATCGTTCTCTTTGAGAGTTACGATTCGCAAGTCATCTTTAAGCTTCATCTTGAAAACGGTTTTGCCATCGTCGTCCACGCCAACGAAGTTTCCATTCGTGCCGCTGTGGAAGTCGGTATTCGAGTCGATGTGATCCGTTCGCGTGAAGGGGCCGCTAGTGGCCGTAAGGCGGTCCTCATAGAAGTCGCGAACCTTCGCGAAGGGGTCCGGGGTGTCGAACTTTCCCGCCACGATGCGGAGTCCGGTTGAGCCGGGAAAACCCAGAGTGACGGATGCGGAGTCCTCGTCTTTCGCCTGACGGGAGCCGGGATAAATGGGCAACTGCAGGGAGGATTCCGTCACGCCGCCATTCTTGTTGGCCTCAATGCTTCCAAAGGGTGTCTTGATGCTGACCTGTTTCCGGCTATCACCCTCGTTACTGACGTGAATCTGCAGGCTATGCGTCAGGAAGCGGATACCGCCCCACACGGCGATGCCTGAAAGCAGCACGATCATGCCCACGATCAGCAAAACGATCCCGAGCGTGTTGGACCGCGGCGGAGGCGCCAGCGCTTGGGAAGGCTGCGAAGGTTGAGGAGGTGTGGCCATACGAGTCCTCCCGGTTGATGGCTTACTTCACCGAAGTGTCCGAAACATCGAAGCCCTCGAGGCGCACCAGGTCGATTTCCGTCGTGCCGCCGGAGGCTTTGAGCTGCACGAACTTGCCATGCTGGCTGTCGGCCTTCATCTCGAACGCCAGGCTGCCGTCCTTCGAGTCCTCGGTGAACTTGGTCACCTTATTGCCCAGCTTTTTCCTGTAGAATTCGCGCACCCGAGTGATGTCGTCCGGCGTCTCGAACTTCGCCACCAGGAACTTCACATCGGGCTTGCCCGCGCGCGTCAGGCTGAACAGCAGATTTCCCTGGCTCTTGTCGCGATCGCTTACGTACGTCGCGCCAGGGTAGAGCGGCAGCCCGATCTGTCTCGCTTTGACGCTTCCCGAAACCTCGATCCCGGTGGACGGCGTCTTTACCGAGATTTCATCCTTACCCTGATCCTGGCCGGGCCTTCCGTACGCGCGCCGGGCCGTGGCGCTTAGGCCGAGCACCATCGTGGCCGCGGCAAGGCAGTACAACGTGAGAAAACGTGAACTTCTTCGCATTGAATCCTCCGAGTTTCCCCTCACCTCTTCTTACGCTGATCAAGGCTTTGGGGTTCCCGGACTTTTCACGGCTCAACGCCCATCAGAACAGTCTCACTTTGTAGTCGGGCCGCTTCGAGAGGTGGATGGCGTCGATAAATCGCAGCGAGCGCGTGTGGCACGTCATGACCAGCGAGTTCACGCGCACGCCTTCACCGAAGAACCGGACGCCTTTCAGCAGGCTCCCCTCGGTCACGCCGGAGGCTGCAAAGATGATCTCCTTGCCGGGCGCCAGTTCCTCCGTGCGGAAGATCTTCCTGGGATCCCGGATGCCCATGGACCGGATGCGCTCCGCCTGGGCCTCATCCTTGGGGACGAGACGCCCCAGGATTTCGCCGTTGACGCAGCGCAGGGCCGCTGCTGTGATCACGCCTTCGGGCGCGCCGCCCGTACCCATCACCACGTGAACGCCGGTGCCGCCTACGGCCGCCGTGATGCCGGCGGAGAGGTCGCCGTCCGGAATCAGGCGGATGCGCGCGCCGGTGGCGCGAATGTCCGCAATCAGCTTTTCGTGCCGCGGCCGGTCGAGCACCACGACCACCAGATCTTCCACATCGCGCTCCAGACGCTTGGCAATCGCCCGCAGGTTGTCTTTGGCCGGCGCGTCGAGATCCACAGCACCCTTGGCGGCCGGCTCCACTACGATTTTTTCCATGTAGACATCCGGAGCGTGCAGCAGTCCGCCCCTCTCCGAGGCCGCCAGCACGGCGATGGCGCCCGCCACGCCCATGGCGCAAAGGTTCGTGCCCTCGAGCGGATCAACGGCGATGTCGACTTCCGGGAGATCGGCACGCTCGGTGGGGCCAACCTTCTCTCCGATATAAAGCATCGGCGCTTCGTCGCGCTCACCCTCGCCGATCACGATCGTGCCCGAGATGGGCACGGTTTGGAGCACCTTGCGCATGGCCTCTACGGCCACCTGGTCGGCAAAATGGCGGTCTCCACGGCCCATCGTGCGTGCGGCCGCGATGGCCGCCTGCTCCACCACCCGAACGAACTCGAGCGACAGTTCCGATTCCACAGATCTCCTAATCGCGTGCGTGTGTGGCTTGCTGTGAGACCGCGCAGCCCATCGACCGGAACCCGCACCATTCAATCAGTTCGCGCGGGCAATTCGCGCCGGCAATCAATTCGCGCCGGCGCTCCTTCAAGCATGCACGGGGCCACCACGAGCCGTTTCGGCGCTCTCAGCGGGCGCCGGTAACCAGAGCGGCTCCTCGGGGAGGACGATCCAGGCGATCAAGTAGCCGAGGATTCCCCCTCCGGCAAATAGAACTGTCGCCACCCAGATCAGCCGGACCAGAGTCGGGTCGATGTCCAGGTAGGCGGCGATGCCCGCGCAGACGCCCGCGACCTTGCGGTCCGTCCGCGAACGGTAGAGCTTCCTCACCGGGCGCGCCGGGGGCGGCAATAAGGCCGCTCCGCAGTGGCTGCAGTAATTCGCCCCACCCGCTACCTCTCTTCCACATTGGGGACAGAACATATTCACCTCCGCGACATCCGCAAGGCCCCAAGTGCCGGCAGGCAGGCGCAAAGGCGCGATGGCCAGCCCGCAGGCATGGTACCAAAATTCGGCCCTCTCATCCATGAATACGGATGAGGGCCCATAAAGTTCCCGGAGGCGCCGGCTAATTCCGCTCGGCTAGGGGGCGCTTTTGGGGTAAGATTCAAGCCAAAGGCAAGTTGCTGTTGGACCTGGAGCCGGATTGGGGGAGGTTCTAACGGATGAGATTGGAGGTGCGCAAACCCTTTCAGGTCTTTCAAAGGCCGCTGAGGGTGTTTGCACGTGGCGCGTCGCTCCGACGCCGGGTTGTTTACAGCCTGGCGATCGTGCGTCTCATCCTGTTCCCGGTGATCGTGCTGGCGATCTACTACCTGTTCGCCATGGCGGGCATTGTGGACCGGATCGTGAGCGTGGACGCACCCGCCGCCAACATGGCGGAGCGCGCATCGGTCGAGATGCTGACCGCGCGCCGGGCCGAGCGCAATTACCTGCTGCTGCACGATCCGCAGGATCTCGTCACGAACCGCAATTCGCTCGCTCACCTGCGCGACCTCACGCGGCAGATTGGCGATTTGCAGCCCGCTGAAAAGCCCGCCACCCAGGCCATGCTCGAGCAACTGGACCTCTACCAAAGCCGGCTCGACGCAGCCGTCTCGCACCTCGGCGAACCGCGCCAGGCGCCGCTGCAGCAGGTGCAGAAGGTGGTCAGCGACTACGAGAAGGACATCAACGAGCTGCTGCGCCGCGCCCGGCACGAGAACCAGGGGCAACTGATTGACGACCTGCGCAGCCGGGTCGGTTCTTTCGACACGCAGATCAGCGAAACCCTGGAAGCGACCGACCCCGCCCTGCGCCAGACCACGGCCGGCCTTCAGGATGCCAGCGACCGCTTCCAGCAGTTTTCGGCCGCCGTGGAAGGTCGGAGCTGGAATCGCGTCGAGAACGACCACCACGAGGCCCGCAGCCTGAAGCGGCGCGCCGAATGGGTGGTCTGCATCGTTTCCGCGCTGGTCTTCCTGCTCAGCGTCTGGGTCAGCTTCGTGCTGCCGCGTGAGGTCGTGAGCCCGCTGGTGGACCTCAAAAACGCCGTCGACCATGCCGCCGCCGGCAACTACGAAATCGAGTTTGACGTGCAAGGCGAGGGCGAAGTGGTGCAACTGGCCAACAGCGTCCGCCGCCTTCTCGCGCATGTCCGTGAGAAGGATCTGAACGGCAAGCTCGCCGCGCGCAACTGAAAATCCGGAAGGGGAAAGAGCCGCCTATGAAGGGAAAACCGGTAGTGCTGGAGTTGCTCGGCCAGATGCTGAGGGAGGAATTGGGCGCCATCAGCCAGTACTTTCTGCACGCCGAGATGTGCGAGAACTGGGGCTACGAGCGCCTGAGCGACCTGATCAAGAAACAGTCCATCGGCGAAATGAAGCACGCCGAGATTCTGATCGAGCGCATCCTGTTCCTCGAAGGCCTGCCCAACATGGGCGACCTGCCGAAGCTCAATATCGGCAAGAACGTGAAAGAGCAGCTCCAGAATGATCTGGCGGTCGAAGTCAGCGCCGTGGCCGAGTACAACCACGCTGTCGCCGCCTGCCAGAAAGCCGGTGACAACGCCACTGCCGACCTGCTGAAAGAACTCCTCAAAGACGAGGAAGAGCACGTGGACTTTCTCGAGACCCAACTGGGTCTCATCAAAGACCTTGGTCTCGAGAACTACCTCATCGAGCAAATGGGCGAGGAGAAGGAGTAGGAGCGGTTCATGAACCGCCCTCCGTCGCGGGCCCGCCGCTCGGGTTGGGCAACTCATGAATCGCTCTACATCGATCCTTCCGACCGGCCAGTTCCCGGACCTACGGCTTGGCGGGCTGAAACTCCGGCACACCGAATTGCCACAGGACGAAACTCATCTCGTCGGTCAACTCTGTTTCGCGCTGGGTCTTGGTTGAGCCGAATCCGTGCCCGGCTTCGTAGTCGACTCGCAACAGGATAGGCTTGCCGCTGGATGTTGCCGCCTCGAGACGGGCCGCCATCTTGCCGGGCTCCCACGAAATCACGCGAGGATCGTTGAAGCCGGTGGTCACCATGACGGCGGGATACGGGGTGCCGTCTTTCACGTGGTGATAGGCGCTCATCTCGTATAAGCCCTTGAATCCGTCCTCCGATTTCACGGTGCCGAACTCCGGAATATTGGGTGGTCCGTTGGGAGTGAACTCCGTCCGAACCACGTCCGACATCGGAACAGCGTCGATGGCCGCCGCGAACAGGTCGGGCCGCTCTGTTATGGAGCGGCCGATCGTAATGCCTCCCGCGCTGCCGCCCTCGATGGCCAGATGGGCCGGCGAGGTGTACTTCTGATCGACGAGGTATTGGGCGCAGGCAATGAAATCCTTCCAGGTATTCGGCTTGGTCAACAGCTTGCCCGCCAGGTGCCAGTCCTCGCCGTACTCACCTCCGCCCCGAATGTGCCCTACCGCAAATACGCCCCCGCGTTCGAACCAGGCAATCAGCCGCGGATCAAAGAAGGGATCTTCGCTGATGCCGTAGGCGCCGTAGCCGTCGAGCAAGGTGGGATTTGAGCCGTCCAGCTTCAACCCTTTCTTGTAAATGATGGAAAGCGGAATCAGAGTGCCGTCATAGCTCTTGGCCTTGACCTCGATGGATTCGAGATCGCCGGGCTCGTCGAAGGGTCCCGCCGGTTGGAGTTTCGTGTCGCTCACCTGTTTGGAAGTTGGATCGTAGGCGTAGATCTTGGAAGCCTTGATCCACGATGTCATGTCGAGGAGCGCGCCGGGCACGCGCTGGTCCGTGGCCGAAAGCGCAACCGTTCCCTGAAAGGGCAGCGCGACCTCCTCGGCTTTGCTTTCCCCATAGACCACTCGTACCAGGTGCCCGATGCCGCCATCCAGTTCCTGCACATAAAGGGCATCCGAGGCGGCCGCGATGGCTCGGATCACGGCCTGGCCGGCGGGCACCACGACGTCAGCATGAGCCACGTCGGGCTTGGACAACTGCGTGTGGAGGACCTTGAACCGCGAGGCCTGCAGGTGGGAGAGCAGGTAGAGATCATCACCGTGCGCGTCGAAGCTGGTGATGTCGTCATCCACGTCGCAGATTAGCTTCCACGGCGTGTTCGGGCCGCTGAGGCTTTCGATGGGCGCCTCGTAGGCGGTAATTTCGTTGCGCACCCCGTGGGCGATGATTCCCAAGGCGTAAGGAGAGCCGGGAACGATTCCCGCGAAGGGTATGTCGGCCGGATCGATTTTCACCGAGGGCACGCCGTCGCCGAACACCAGGGCGTCTTTGGCGGCGTCAGTGCCGAGCACATGCAGATACGTGCGGCTCTTCAGGTAACGATCGGTCGGGGCGGCATTCGGCTCGAGCTTCTGCAGGCGATTGTAGACGAAGGAGTGGCCGTCCGGCAGCCAGGCAGGACTGCCGAACTGCGCGCGATCGATCACGTCACCGGTTTCGGCGCCCGACGCGACTTCGATCACGTGCATCACCGCGTCCTCCGAGCCCGCCGGAGAAACACCCACCACCACGTAACGTCCGTCGAGCGAGGGGTTGTAGTAGCTGATCGCGAAGTGAGGACCTCCGGCGGCGGCGAACTTCGCAGGATCCACCAGCAGCTTCTCTTCGCCGTTAAGGCCGTCGCGCACGTAGAGTCTGGCCAGGTCCTCGCTGGCCAGCCGCTTCTGGTAGAAATATCGATCGCCGGGCAGACGGCGCAAATCGCTGACGCGCGCCGGAGCTGACTCGTCGAGCGTCTTCATGCGGGCCAGCAACGCCGCGCGGCCTGAGATTCGGGCGAGGACGGCCCGGGTGTAATCATTCTGACCCTTGAACCAGGCGGCGACCTCCGGGTCTTTGAGGTTCTCCATGTAGCGGTAGGGATCGGCGACCTTGACGCCGAAGTATTCATCGGTGACGGGCCGGACGGCTGCAACCGGAGGCGCCCCGTCAGCGTCCGGCGTTTTTGCGCTCTGCGCCGCTGCCACAAGCAGTCCGGCCGCCGCTGCTGACAGCAACACCAGCAAGTATGCCGTTCTCAGCCTCGAATAAGTTCTCTTCATCGTCCACCCCTTTTGGAATCCGTCGTTTCGCGTTGGGCTTTAGCGCCGTGAGTTTATTGTACGGCAACGCAGGTACAACCGCTATCTACTGTCCAACCTGCAAGACCGTGATGGTCGATCACGAAACTCCGGGGTGGTCGATCACGAAACTCCAAGCTGTAACGCTACCTTCTGCGGACCAACATCGAGCGTTCTATCCCTTGATCACTCCGATCGGCTTCAGCCTTCCCACCTTCTTCGAGAGCCCGGCGTTGTGCACCACGTCCACGACCGCGTCCACGTCTTTGTAAGCCTCGGGAATCTCCTCGGTGATGCCGTCTTTGGTGTCGGATCGCACCACGATGCCTTGTTCTTCGAGGCGCCCGCGCGCATTGGCGGCCCATTCGGACTTCTTTGCGGCCGTGCGGCTCAGCACGCGGCCGGCGCCGTGGCAGGTGGTGCCGAAGGTCTCGGCCATCGCGCCCTCCGCGCCCACCAGCACGTACGACGCAGTGCCCATCGAGCCCGGAATCAGCACCGGCTGTCCGATGTCGCGGTACACGTCGGGAAGCTCGGGGCGGCCCGGAGCGAAGGCACGGGTAGCGCCCTTGCGGTGGACCATCACCTGCCGTTCGCGCCCGCCCGTCTGGTGACGTTCGAGCTTGGCGATGTTGTGGCAGACGTCGTACACCACGCGCAGGTCGTGATCCTCTCCGAAAATGTGGCGGAAGGCGCCGCGCGTGAAATGCGTGATGCCCTGCCGGTTGGCCCAGGCATAATTGGCGGCGGCACGCATCGCCGCGAGGTACTCCTGGCCTTCGGCGGAGTGCACGGGGACGCAGGCCAGCTGCCGGTCCGGCAGGCGGATGCCGTAGCGCCGCATGCCTTCGCCCATGTCGCGCAGGTAGTCGGTGCAGACCTGATGCCCGAGGCCGCGCGAACCGGAGTGAATGAGCACCACGACCTGATTCTCCGTGAGGCCGAGCGTTCGAGCGGCCGCGGGCTCGAAGATGCGCTCCACGTACTGGACCTCGAGGAAGTGATTGCCGGAGCCGAGCGTGCCGATTTGCGGCAGGCCGCGCTTCTTGGCGCGATCGCTGACGGCCGCGGGGCGGGCGCCGTCGATGGTCCCGCCCTCTTCGCAGGTTTCGAGGTCCTCGGGCCGGCCGTACTCGTGCGCCACCATCCAGGCTGCGCCCTCCTCGAGCACCCGGTCGAGGTCCTGGTAGGAGACGCGGACGTCGCCGCCGCGTCCGGCGCCGGAAGGGACGTCGCGAAAGAGTTGGTTCACGAGGTCGCGGATCTGCGGCCGCACCTCGTCGAGCGTGAGCGTGCTCGCGAGCAGCCGCACGCCGCAGTTGATGTCGAACCCGACGCCGCCCGGCGACACCACGCCGCCTTCTTCGGGGATGGTGGCCGCCACGCCGCCGATGGGAAACCCGTAGCCCTGGTGAATGTCGGGCATGGCGAGCGACCGGCCGGCGATGCCCGGCAGCATGGCCACGTTCGCCGCCTGCTCCAGGCACTGGTCGCGCAGCACGTCGCGCAGCAGCCGCTCGTCACTGTAGATCAGAGCCTCGGTTAGCATGCCCGCGCGCGCCTGGCGCGGGATCAGCCAGCGGTAATCGTCGAGCCTTTCGAGCTGGCTTGCGTCAAATGTCATAGCCTAGTCCGCTAAACGGGAGCCGCGCGGGCTTTCGATCCGGAATTGTGATCGATGCCGGAATTGTGATCGATGATTGAGAAGGGATCAGCATAGCACCCCGAAAGGCGCGTTGCTCGTCAGGGTGGCTTCGTTTTGCGAAACAAGGCCGCAGCCAGAATCGGCTGATTGGTTCTAAAGGACTTATGCGGAACCAAGTTGGCTTCGTTTGGCTTCGTTTTGACCTATTTTTCAGGCCGATTTACTGATTCCACTGCACTTAGTGGCTTCGTTTTGCAAAATTTTAGATTCTTTTTTTTTTGCTCTCTGCACGGTTTTGAGGCATTTCCGCCGGCCGGCCGCGTTCGCCGCATGCCGACGACCTCCGGCAGCCCCTCGTAAGCGCGCGGATGCAAGCGCGCAGAGGGTTGTTGCAGCAGGCTTGATGGTGCCGGGCCGGCGGTTGATCGCAAGACTAGAACGCGGTGTGAGATTCTGCGGAGCATCGAGACCCTCCCGGGGCGGCAATTCCGTCCCCCGGAAATGACACCGGGAGCGTAGCACAGGCTAGCGATATTGTCAAGCTCTGTAGGTAGGTAGACATAGGCTACAGCCGGTTATCAGAGCAGGCCCGAGTGACGACCGGCCATCGCCAAAGCAACGCGCTCCTTCCCAAAAGGGCAGCCGGCGAAGGCTGGAAGAGCAGGCGGAAATGCCGATCATCGGCCATCAAGGCTCAGACTCCTCGCTTGCTATTTTTCTCAATCGCTTTGGCGGAAGGCCAGCGCAACCTGCCGATCAGTAGAGATTGCCTTCCCGCTTGCGCCCCGTGTAATCCACGTAGACCACTTTCAGCTCGCTGTAGAACTCAATGGCCGTCGAGCCGCACTCGCGATCTCCAAAACCGGTGCTCTTGACGCCGCCGAACGGCACGTGCGCCTCGCCTCCGACCGTGGGTGAGTTGACGTGGACCATTCCGCACTCGAGCCGCTCGGCAGCCTGGAAGACGCGATTGGCGTCGGTTGTGAAGATCGAGGCGGTCAGGCCGTAGCGGACCGAGTTGGCCGTCGCCATGGCCTCCTCGAAATCGCGCACGCGGATGACCGCGAGCACCGGACCGAAGATTTCCTCCTGAGCGAGGCGCGAGCCCGCCGGCACGTGATCGAACACGGTCGGCTGCACGAAAAACCCGCGCGCCCCGTTCACTTCCGGAACCGCTTCTCCGCCGCATGCGAGCGTAGCCTCGCGCTTGCCGATCTCGAGAAATCCGACGACCTTCTCAAACTGCTCGCGGCCGACGAGCGGCGCCACCTGGGTTCCGGGATCGAGCGGGCTGCCAAACCGGAGCTTCGAGGCGCGGCCCGAGACGAGGCCCACAAAGCGGTCGGCGACCTCGTCCACCACCACCACGCGGCTGGTGGCGGTACAACGCTCGCCGGCCGAGCCGAATGCGCCCGCCACCGTGTGTTCGGCCGCCAATTCGAGATCGGCGTCCTCGAGGACCACCACCGGATTCTTGCCGCCCATCTCGAGCTGCACCTTCTTGAGCTGCCGCGCCGCTTTGGCGGCAATCGCGGCGCCCACCGCGTTCGAGCCCGTAAAACTGAGCGCCACCACCCCGGGATGCTCCACCAGTGCGTCGCCGGCCTCCTCGCCGAGACCGTGCACCATGTTGAGCACGCCTGCGGGCAAGCCCGCCTCAGCCAGAATCTCCGTCACCCCGCGCGAACAGAACGGAGTGAGCTCCGACGGCTTCCACACCACGGTGTTGCCGCAGACCAGCGCCGGCGCCAGCTTCCAGACGGGAACGGCGACGGGAAAGTTCCACGGCGTGATCAAGCCGACCACTCCCAGTGGCTGCCGGAGCGTGTAGACGAAATTGGAAGGAAGCTCCGAAGGCAGCGTTTCGCCCTTGAGCCGGCGCGCTTCGCCGGCGATGAAGTCGAGGGTGTTGATGGCACGGGCGAGCTCGCCGCGCGCCTCCGTCAGCGTTTTGCCTTCCTCGCGCGAGAGCAGGCGGGCCACGTCTTCCTTTTGCTCTTCGAGCAGGCGCGCTGCCTTGGCCAGGATGCGTCCGCGGCCCGGCGCGGGTTCCGCCCGCCATCGCGGGAAGGCGCGCTCGGCGCTCCGGATCGCCTCATGGGTCTCGGCGCGGCTGGAGAGCGGCGCATAGCCGATCAGATCGCTGAGATCGGCCGGGTTCCGCCGCTCCAGGGTCCGCCCGGAGCGCGACTCCACCCAAACGCCGTTAATGTAGTTCGCGCAGACGGTCGCACCGGCAATTGCTGCTTCGCTCACAACATCCTCCACGATTCGCATCACCCCGTAATCGGGTTTGCCTCCCGCAGAAATTTGGCCGCTTCCTCCGGCGGCGTGGGATTGATGTAGAATCCGGTGCCCCACTCGAATCCCGCGAGCCTGGTCAGCTTCGGCATGATCTCCAGGTGCCAATGGTAATAGTCGTTCACGCCGTCGGGGACGGGCGAAGTGTGAATGATGTAGTTGTAGGCCGGATGGTCGAGCACGGCTTCCAGGCGGCCCAGCATGTCTTTAAGCAGCGCCGCCAGATGCTGAAAATCGCTCCGGGATGATTCGTCGAAGGCCGACTGGTGCTCTTTCGGAAGAATCCAGAGTTCGAAAGGGAAGCGCGGGGCAAAGGGGCAGAGGGCGACAAACCTTTCGTTTTCCGAGACCAGCCGCACGCCCGTCGAGGCCTCCTGCCGGATGATGTCACAGAACAAACACCGTTCTTTGTAACTGTAGTAATCGCGCGCGCCGTTCACTTCTTCCTGAACGCGCTTGGGCACTACGGGCAAGGCGATCAACTGCGAGTGGGTATGCTCGAGCGAGGCGCCGGCGGCATCGCCGAAGTTTTTGAAGATCAACATGTACTTGAAGCGCGTGTCCTTCTTGAGATCCACAATCCGGTCGCGGTAGGCCGCGAGCACGGACTCAATCTGCGCCGCCGGCAGCCCGGCCATGGTGGTGTGGTGCTCGGGCGTTTCGATAATCACTTCGTGGGCGCCGATCCCGTTCATCCTGTCGTAGAGCCCTTCACCCTGCCGGCTCAAAGTGCCCTCGATTCCGAGGGCCGGGAACTTGTTCGGCACCACGCGCAAGGACCATCCGGGCCCGTTGCGCTCGCTGCCTTCGGGGCGATAAGCCAGGACCTCGGGCGGGGTCTTGGATTCGTTGCCGTAGCAGAACGGGCAGAATCCTGAGCCGCGGATCAGCACTCGTTCGCGGATAAAGTCGGTGGGCCGCTTGGCGCGGTCCGTGGCGATGATCACCCAGCGGCCGACGACCGGGTCTTTTCTCAGCTCGGGCAAATTACTGCTCCTCTGCGGGCAATGGCACGTCCGGACGGCTCCGGGAATCGGCCTGTCTCAGACGACGGCACTCCGGAAGTTTTCCACGCGCGGCCCGCGCTCATCAGCTTAGTAGTCCGACCGGTAGTTTAGCAGAGATGCCGCTCTTACTTCGGACGCCGCCCGGCGGAATCAGCGATCCGCGCCTCACGGGCGATCGCGAAAGGCGTTCTTGAATACGCGCACCTCAAAGCCTGCATCGGCGGTCCAAAACACGCTTGCGATGTCGAACCGGTAAGAGACGTCGCGGCGCCCGAGGCGGTGAAGATAGGCTTGCGCCGATTGCAGGATGCGGCGCCGTTGCTCAGGTCGAACGGCGGCTTCGGGCGGTCCGGCTTCACTCGACGATCGCGTTTTGACTTCCACGAACGCCAGCACCGGCCCGTCCCAGGCAACGATGTCGAGTTCGCCTTCGCGCGCGCCCGGACGCCGATTGCGCGCCACCATCGTGTACCCGGCCTGGCGGAGATGCCAGTAGACCAGCCTCTCGCCCCGGCGGCCCGTCTCGAGGTGAGCATCGGGGCGAACAGGGCGACCAGCCTCGCGAGAACCAGGTCCGGTCGCGCGACGCTTGGCCCGCAGCGCGTCCCGTCGCTCCCGCCAAACCAGCGCGCCGTAAACCACGCGCGCCCACCAGTTCATGATCGTGGTCCTAGTCCAAGCATAAGGATCTCATTACTGAGGATTTCATATCATAGCGGCAGGTTGGACGAAAAGGCGGGGCTGGAGAGTTTGTTCGATAGTCGGAGGCTCTGCCGTTTTACGGCGGGGCGTGGCAGGCCCGAAGGGCCGATCCACCAAAGCCCAAGCCAACGGCCTGGGGCAAAGGCCGAGGTCCAAGCAAGAGCCCCAAGCAAGAGCCCTGAAAGGGCGACCCAGGGCCTATGGCCGTGACTACGGTCTTGTCGCGCCCCTTCAGGGCTCTCGGAGCATCTCAGCGGGAGCCTAAGCCCAGGCCGTTAGCCTGGGCTTGGATGGAACGCCCCTTCGGGGCTGGGCGGCAAGCCGCTCCGGTGCTGACCGAAGGCTTTCACACAGACTTCTGGAAGCCCCGCCCTTCCAAGCGCGAAAGAGTGGCCCGACACTCTCACCGCGGGCTCACCGCGGGCTGCTAGAGGGAGCTCAGGAACGCGAACAAATTCGCTTGATCCGTAGGCGACAGCCCCTGGTAAAGGCCGACCACCTGCGTCGCCTCTCCCCCATGATCCAAAATAGCTGTATTCAGATCGGTGGCCTTGTTGTTGTGCATGAGTCCGAGTGCAAGTCGAGTGGACAGGCCCCACAGCGGCGCAGTTCGCCACCGCGTCAGGGTTGCCTGCCCCAGTTGTTCCGGCTGGAACGGGATTCCACCGGTGAGCCCCGTACCCATTTCGTGCAGCAGCAAGTCGGAATACAGGTAGGCCGTCACATTGCTGAGCGGCCCAACCACTTCCGTCAATCCGCCATTGAGG
>Ga0210398_10000249_pt1 | contig 66310 bp, 43 predicted proteins | sample IncBWC4OmetaG_FD_161047 | JGI IMG/M metagenome (GOLD analysis project Ga0210398, IMG submission 161047) | Forest soil microbial communities from Barre Woods Harvard Forest LTER site, Petersham, Massachusetts, United States - Inc-BW-C-4-O | ecosystem: Environmental > Terrestrial > Soil >... | reverse complement strand
CAATCACGGAATTCATCGGCAAAGGCGGGATGGAGATCGACGTCGCCAATGACCTCCCAGGACCAATTCAAATCGGACAGATTCTCCAGCGCGTAGAGCATCTCCAGCAGGCCTTTATTGGGGACGAGGCTGGCCACCGTTAGAACAGCCGGTTGCCGCGACGCGACCGGTCGGCGTACGGGCTGCCGGTACTCCGCAGCCAGTCCTGGTTCGATCGCTTCGACTGGTCCCGGAAAGCCGGCGGCCAGCAGCGCACGCTGGGCGAAGCCGCTAGTCGTCACCACAGCACTATAGCGCTGCAGCATTGCCGATTCCGCGGCGGCGCGCCCTGAACATCGGCGCTGCGGATCGATGGTCTCGAGGTAATGGGCGATCAGAACCCCCGAAGCGTCAGCACGGTTCACAAGGTGCGAGGCGCCAGCTTCCAGACAAAGACTATCCACCAGCCAGAGGCCGCCTAGCCACTGGCCGTGATCACCGGCCGAAGCCAGGTGAAGTTCCACTTGCCTGGATTTCGCCAGATAGCTGAGAATCCGGCGATTGTAAATGCTGCCACCCGTCAGTCGGTCGTGAATCGACGGCATCAGAGCGTGGATCACGGCGAAGCCTTAGCTCACAGTACCCATGTAGGTCGCCCAGGCAACGTGCGACTCGTGCAGGGTGACCTTCAACTCACCCCGGAATTCGCCCGCAAACTCTCGCGCCAACTCGTCATGGATATGCGCTGCCAGCACCTCCGTTGTGGTAAGCTGCCCGGCGAATCGTGGATCGTCATCCAGATTGCGGAAGTTCAGGGACTTCAAGACCTGCTCGAGACGCTCGTTGGCAGCACCAATATCCACGACGACGGACTTAGCGTTCAAGTGCTCAGATCTGAATTCCACGTCGACCACATAAGTAGCCCCATGGAGCGCGGCGGCCGGACCGAAATACGGATCGCGGAGCGAATGAGCAATCATCACATGGCGTCGGACGCCGACGGCATACAAGATAGTCTCCCCTTTCAGGAAACTAGAATCATATCGCGCATTCCGGTGAAGCGGAGCAACTTCGGAACAAGCGATTCTGGTGATGATGAGCACCATGAAACCGCCATAGAACTCTGGCTGTGCGTGCTCTCGAGACCATCCTTCAATCTGCCGCGACCTTACACCATGGAAATCCCTTGTCACTCCCCGGCAAAGGACAGAAACCAGTCTTGACGCCCTCGTCGAAGGGATAGCCGCAGCGCATCATGTACTCGTGGAGCGGCGCTTTGTAGTTCCGGTTTTTGAGCTCAGAGCTCAGCCAGAGAAACTCCTGCACCACCTCTCTGTCGAGGTATGGGAAGCGCCCCTCTGTGCCGAGAGCGCCGGCGATGAAATCCTCTTTGGTAAGATACGCAGTCTGGAAGCCACTAGAGAAATCGGGCCATTGCCGGAGCTTGTCCGGGAACAGGTATCCCGGCCAGTCGCGCCGGGCATCCAGAGTCTCGTCTCCCCCCTGGCCAGAAAGGAAGACCTTGCGGCCTTCACGACGCGCCAGCGAGTGGATCAAGGCGAGGCCGCAGCAGGCGCGGTCCTCCAGCATGTCGCACTCTTGGAGCACACCGTCCCTGGTCACACGGTAGCTCGCCTTCTCGGCATGGACGCGCAAGAGGGCCTCCTGAGCAGCAATATCCTCTGCGTCCATGCGCAGGATCTCGCCATCGCAATTGCGTTGGCGGAGCATCACCAGGTTCTCCTCCCCCTCTACTGAGTACGCCTTGTACTCGAGGCCGAGTTGGCGCAGGGCACAATCGATGCCGCCACTATCGTAGCCGGCGCTCAGAGGGATGTAGCAGCCATCCGTCGCCCGTTTCCTCACCGCCTGCTCGAAAGCGACGATCCAGTCGTCGTAGCTCTCCTTCTCTTGATGGTCGAAATCGAAGGGCTCGCCTACCCGGCAATGGCTCTCGTCCCGGTCCAGATCCACGACGATCACACTGTTCGGAGCAACTTGTTCAGCAGCGCCCAGGCCGCTCGAGTAACTGCCCGCTTCAGTACCGCTCCAGAACAGCGGCTTCGTGCCGAAGGGGTCGGTGGCCAGCACCATGATCCGGCGACTAAAGTCGTAGATGGCCACCGCGAATTCACCATCCAGGTGGCGAGAAAAGTCATCGCCGTGCTGGCGATAAAGCGAGATCAAGGTCCCCGGGTCGCGCCCTGCGGATGGCGCGCTGTAGATCTCGCCGTCAAGAACGCACACGATGTCGCCATCGACAAAGGGCTGGGGCGCGCGTTTGTCGTCGACGTTCAGCAGGTAGTGACTAAAGTGGTAGCCTTCGACCTCGAATGTCCTGGTCAGGTCTGGGCCGCGCCGTGCGATGAAGCGGCGCTCGGCATCCTGGTTGCGTGTGATCAGAAAACCGCTCATCCTGGCTCCTGGCCAACGGCGTAGTCGATCCAGTATTCCTTGTAGAGGCCGTCCGCCAGCCATGGCTTCCTCCTGCCAGCCCAGTGCAGGATCTTCCCGTTCCGGATGGTCTCTTCCGGTATGTCGTCGTACCACCCCATGGGCTGCACATTCCATGCCGCCGGCAGCTGCTGAAAATCACGATAGAATGCCAGGTTCATGATCGACTGCGTTCCGAAATAGAAATCCTCCAAGGCCTGCCTGTGGATCTTGATCCAGCCTTCCAACTTCTCCAGGACTCCTTGCTCCCGCCACTTGCTCACGTCGGTGACAAAGACGCCATTGTTGAAAGTCAATTGCTCAGACTCGATGTGACGCAGATGTCTGGAGTCCTTTTTGGTGTATTCCTCCCAGGAGTCGAACGTACCGTCAGAGACAGCGGCGAGCACATGCCCCTCCAGGCTTCCAAGATGAAAGAGATCGGCAACGTCAGCTCGAACCACCAAATCGGCGTCCAAATATATGACCTTGCGCAGACTAGGGTAGATTTCCGCCAAGTAATACCTCGAGAAGTTCAACACCTGGGACTCGGAAGTGGCATAGGTGAATGCCTGACCCGCACGGATGTAATCTTCGAGCAGCGGGTTCGGACCAAACTCTTTTATCTCATAGCGGAAACCAGGGTCCGGAAAGTACTCGCGGATCGATTGCAGGAACTCGGGGGACTCTCCTACTCCGACCACGAAGTGGAAGAAGATCTCCTGGGGGTGTTCGGCGTTTCGCACGATCGAATTGATCGCAGCCAGGGCACCTATGAACTGTACCCGATTCATACACATTGCAATGTCGACAATCTCTGACATCCAGAAGACTCCTGCAGCTCTTAATCGATGTTGCGAAAAATCGTCACGTTTTCCGTCTGTCGCAACTCTGCGCCGAGAGAGAATTTGTAGGGCTCGTCCCCACGCAGGAAGTCGAAGACCCGGTAGCCGTTGCAGATGGCCTCGCGGATAGCGTGTGCGACGATCACGGTACCCGGCGAGAATGCGGCGTAGCGTTTGTCGAACCCCGTGATGTAGAAGCAGAAGCTGTGCCGTCCACGATCCAGAAAAGCCAGCAATCCGGCGATGGGTGCGTCGCGATCCCAGAGGATATCCAACCACAAGCAGCCGGACTGGAGACACGACCGAAAAACCGAGCGGTACTGCGCTAGCTCGGGTTCCGGGAGTTTTCCCCAGCGCCCTTGCCAGAGTTCGAGGAGGGTCAATATCTGCAACTCGCCGTCCTCGGCGACGGTCGTCCGGCGCAGGCCGGGAAGACGCTCCATCGCCCGCAGATCGTGGCGGATCTCTCTGCGCATTCGTGGACGCGGACGGGCCCCGAGGTAGGCCTCCCAGCTGTCGTCAAGCTCGAGGAATGGGCAAGGAGTGGTGGGATGCCGCTCGACTCGGAATCGCGGCTCGGGAAAGTGGCCGAGAAAGGCATCCAGGCGGGGGTCGAAAGCATCGCGGATTTCAAGGTACCGCCAGTCCAAGTGGCTCTGGACGTAGTCGGCAAAGGCGGCGAGTGCCATGTCTTCGTAGCCGGCTAAGCACACGAAACCCGTGTAGTCGGCCAAAGGGCTGCCAGCCATTCCCAGGCCCTGGACTTCCGCACCTTCCACCGAAAAGCCCTGCTCTGCCCCCCAGGAGATTCGCTCCGCTGGCGAGGAGGGCAGAAAGCGCAGTGGCAGAAGTGCAACGATCGGTTCGCCGGCTCCCGGGCGTGCCACCAGTACGCACCAGGAATCTGACAGGGCCGACAGTCGGCCTCGGAGCCAGGCCGATGAGGTGAAGACGGTAGCCACCGGATCCGCGCGATGGACAGCCTCCCATTCGGGCTCAATCACTCCCAGGCTACCGAGATCGCTGATCCTATCGACCATCCCGATCGCTGTCGACTTCGAGCCCTTCTCGATGGTGCCCACGGCAAGATAGTACTATTACCACGGCGATCATGAGACGGTCGCTACAAAACAGTAACATGGTGGAAGGTTTCGTCGTCCATTTACAATGCCGCTGCGCTAATCCTGTTTTCCTTTCAAAGCCCAGGTGCGCTCCGACTACCCCTTTGAGAAAGAAAGTCAAGACCGGCTTCAGTCGCTCGCCGGAGGGCGGCCCGTCGTGGCGCTCGGTCAACGGTCTCGGAATATTGAAGCATGGACGCTGAGCAACGCATCACTGCCGGGCACTGGTATGCCATCGGCCTTTATGCCGGGTCATCGCCGCTCGAACTGTTGCCTGTGCCAGGCGTCAGCAATCCTGTGTTCTCGTACCGTGATGTGACAGACGTGTCCGCCATCTTCGTAGCCGACCCGTTCATGATCCGGCATGACGAGCGCTGGTACCTGTTCTTCGAGGTCTACAACGAGTGCACCGACAAAGGGGAGATCGGGGTGGCGGTCAGCGTGGACGCCCGTAGCTGGGAATACCACGGCCTGGTTCTGGTCGAAGACTTCAGTGTCTCTTATCCCCATGTGTTTGGATGGCAAGGCCAGTTCTACATGGTGCCGGAGATGTACGAGCAAGACTGCGTGCGGCTCTACCGGGCAGAGTCGTTTCCCTACGATTGGCGGCCGGTGGCGAATCTGATTGAGGACGGACCCGTCGCCGACCCGTCCCCGTTTCGTTTTGACGACTCCTGGTGGATGCTCACCTGCTCACGCCCGCTGGAACATGACGTCCTGCGACTGTATCGTTCGCAGCATTTGCTGGGGCCTTGGAATGAGCATCCCAGGAGCCCAATCATCTCGGGCGACCGGCGTAGCGCTCGACCCGCGGGCCGGGTCGTCCATGGTGAGCGAGGGCTCGTGCGCTTCGCCCAGGACTGCTTCCCTAAGTACGGCACTGCGGTCCGTGCATTCGAGATCGCGCGCCTCACCCCCGATGAGTACGTTGAGGTACCGGCGGCGAAGCCACCGATCGAGGAACCTCATGACGAGGGAGCCTGGAACAGCGCCAGGATGCATCACATCGACGCTCACCAACTCGATGACGGCTCATGGCTCGCGGTTATCGACGGCCATGGCCGGCCCGCCGATGACGGCGACTCTCAGTCGTGATTTCGCCAGCCACGTCGAAGACGAAAGGGAAACTCTTCTGGCGCAGCGGATTCAGGTCATAAACGCGCCCATCTTTGAGGTCGGGCGGCAGTTGAGTCCCGCAGCATCACTCAGGTTTCTTGTGGACTGGCCGCATCCATCCCAAGGCATACCGAGAAACTGGGTACATATGTGCTTTTCGGTTTCTCAAGGCCAAGAACAGTCGTGCGATGGGCATCACGGCTGCACCGCCACGTTCCGGGACTGCGGAGCGATCAGAATCCGGAACAGAATCGCCGCTGCCAGGGCCAGCAGTGCGATCCCTAGCAGCGTCAGCGGGTACCCGAAGCGCGCAAACAGAATTCCCGCCCCAGCGGTGGCCGCCGACCCCGCCAGCGCATTACAGAGCAGCGTCATCGCAGCGGCCGTGCTGCGCTCCTTGTCCGGCGTCTCGGTCATCAGGAGGTTGTACAAACCCGGATTGCTCATCCACTGCGCCGCGGAAAACGTCAGATAAAAGGCCACCGCCAGCCGTTCGTCTCTGACTCCAGCCATCGAAGCAAGGGCCACAGCCGCAGCGATCTGGGTCGCGACGATGCCGTTGATCAGTCCGAGCAGGCGAAAAACCACCGGCGTCAGCAGCCCAAGGCATAACTGGACCAACTGAGCGGATGAGAAAATTAGGCCTATCCGCGCGAATGGAATGTGTAGATCACGCGCCAAGTAGACATTGGCAAACGGAGTGAAGGCCGCCAGTATCGCCGACCAAAGCGCCATCAACGGTAAAAATCGTAGCAAGAACGGATGGAGTCTCCATCCACCGAACCAGCTTCGGTCCAACGGCTGGATCTCCGCCAGCCCGTCCGGCGCCGTTTGGGACGGAATTCGCAGACGCAGCACCGCAATCAGCCCCACCAACGCGATGCCGCACGAGACCTGCAGAATCAGGCGCTTTACTTCCACGCCTTGCATTGCAAAGCCGGCCATCCTCAGCCATTGCGGGAGATAGCCGCACACTAAGCCGCCCAGGGCGCTGGTGCCGATACTCACGGAGTAGATCAGACCGAAGGCCGATGCGCGGTTTTCCTCCGTAGTTAGCCGGGCGATTGCCGGAAGATAACAGACCCCCCAGGTACACATTGCCAATCCCGCCAGGAATGCAAATCCGACCTGTGCAGCTTCAACCATCCAGAGGGTTCGCACAGCGTTCATGAGAGGAGCGGCCACAAAGCAGTAGACCAACAATCGCCTCACCCCGATTTTCCGCGCCAACAGACCGGCGGGGAGCGTTCCTAATACGGTGCCGAACGTAAATGCGCCGCCTACCAGTCCTATGGCACGCTCCTTGAAGCCACAGTCAAGCAGATAGAGGTTGAACAAGAAGAAGTAGACCGCAAATCCGGCGTCGAAGAAGAATGCAGCGGTGAAAAACACCCAGAACGCCCGGCCCAGTTTTTTCTGACGCAGCCATGCAAGGGGGTTGCTCCAGAAAGAGTCGGCCCCCCTTGTATCCGGGGCAGCGGGCTGTTGCAGCAGCACATCCATTACTGCCCCTCTCGCACCAGCGTCCGCAGTCGGTCGATGGCCCAATCCAGGTCGCCCGTCGCCTCGCCCTCTACCACTCGCACACTAGAACGGAGCTCATCGGAGTCACACGCACCTTCGATCTCTGCAATTGCCATTCTTATCCTTCTCCGGACTTGCTAGTGAGCTGAAGCGGAGCACTTTCAGGCGGCACCGCCGCACCTTTCAGAACAGGTACTTCGCCGCGAACTGAATAATGCGTGGATTGGTCACGGTGCCTGTGATCTTACCGAAACTCGGACTCGCAGTCGGGTTCAGGAGCGTAGGGTCCGTGTAACCCAGAAAAGTGTTTGGATTACCGAACTGCGGCGTGTTTGTCATGTTGAAGAATTCCGTCCGGAAGCTGAACCTGCTCAACTCCCGCAGTGGAAACACCCGCTCCACCGCAAGGTCGATGTTGTGTTGCCCCGGTCCGCGCACAATGCCGACGCCGCTATTGCCGAAGTCCTGGTCCGCCAGGCTGGTTCCATAGGGCGCCTCGGGCGCACGGGTGAAGGCGCTTGGGTCGAGATAGCCATTGAGCACCCGCGAGTAGAGCGATCCCTTGGTGGAAGGGCTGCTCCCTGTCCGCTGTGCTCTTACCTCGCCAGTGAGCAGACCGTATACCGAGCCCGCATTGCCGTCGACGATGCTGAGCGGGATTCCCGACTGAACCACGCCGATCCCTGAGAACTGCCAGTCGGTCAGGAGCCGCCGCGGCAGTGCCGATAGCGAAGTGAGCTTCGGCGCAGTCCAGGTAAAGCTCACAACGGCCCGCTGGTCGCGGTCGTCGCCCGCCGGGCCATATGACGACTGCCGCAGATTGTTCTGGTTGTTGGTTGGCAGCTGCAGCTCGTAGACATCAGTCCCAACCTCGCCGTTAACCTCGTCCAGGTTCTTTGCCCAGGTATAGCTGCCCAGGATTTGGAAGCCATTTCGCATCCGCTTGGTGAAACTAACCTGCAGGGCGTTGTAGTTGGCGAGGAAGTGGGATGACGTCAACAGCGACCCCTGGCTTACGCCCTGTATTGGGAGTCTGGCGGTGACGTTGTTGACCGAGTTCGTCGTCTCTCCATTTACTGGGTTCTCGGGGCTCGCCAGCAAAGCCTGATCGAACTCGTACTGTCCCGACCGATGCGCGGACACCGTTCCTACATATCCCACTTCGAGCACATAGTCGCGCCCCAGCGCGTACTGCACGTTCAGGTTGTATTCGTAGGTCGTGCCGTCTTGGATGTTCGGATCAGTGCTCTCGATGAACGGGACTGACGTAGGAGTACGCGGCATGAAGATCGGGTAACTTGAGGTTGGCAAGACGAGAGGAACAAAGGGGCTCTGTAAGGCCGCCGGTCCGTTGGGATCGCCTGCAACGAACTGTAAGGTTGCGAACGGTGGCTGGTCCTGGGTCTGCTCGGCGAGGTTGCCTGAGTGCCGGTCGAAGTAGACTCCGAATCCTCCTCGGAGTAACACAACTGGCTTGTCCGTCAGCTGCAACGCAAATCCGAGCCGCGGCCCAACGTCTCCATAGGGCGTCTTCCATAAGCTGGGGAAAGGTGTCCGCGTATAGCCGGGCGGCAGCGCACCGGGGAAATTGGAAGGAAGAGAAAATCCGTTGTACGTTCCCGTGACCGGAACTGGACCCTGCATCGCGGTGAGTGGATTGAAATTCGCAAGCCGTCCGTCGATCTCAATCGGCGCACCAAAGATCTCGTACCGCAGACCTGCGTTGACTGTAAGCCGCGGCGTCACCTTGATATCGTCCTGGCCGAAGAAAGCGAAGTCGTTGTAGCGCGAGTCTCTGCGGAAGATCCCTCCACCTGCCTGGCTGTTGCTCACGTTACTCAGTCCTTGCGGACTGCCATTCTGGGCTGCACTTTGCCCCAGAAGAAAGTCATTGAAGGTGCCGATCTGCAGTAGCCCATCCGTCTCGATAGGATCGTTCTGATCTACCTCGTGCCGTTTGACCTCGGCTCCAAAGCGCATATTCTGTCGGCCCCGTGTCAGCGAAACCGTATCCTGCCAGATGAAGGAGTTTGTCACCTGCCACTGCGATGGCGTTCCGGCATCGCCGATCGTGAACCCGCCGACGGTCAGTCCGGGAGCGTTCGCTGTTGAACTTGTCGAACCGGTGGGTGTGCCCATTCCGATCGCCTGCGCGGTAAGCGGATTTTCGACAGTTGAGAGCCCATCGTAGCGCATGTATCCAAACCGCGCGATGTTCACGAGGTTCGACGTGAAGACGTGAGTATCCGACAAGACGAACATCGTGTTCCGGTTCAGCTCATCGGTTCCCCAGCCGGGAACGTTCGCGGCGTTCGGCGAGAAGGGTTGCGTCGTTGGCGCACGCGAGTAGAAGAACCGTCCCGACAGCGTATTCCGATCGTTCAGCGTGTCATCCAGATCGATCGTGAACTGGTCCTCGCGGTAATGGGCCGGTGGCGCAAACGTCGATTGTCCAACCGGAAATTGGTCTGAGGGGTCTGGTCCGGTAATTGGCAGCGGGACCTGCGGACTCGGCACGGCAAATTGCCCATTCGGCAATTTTGCATTGAGGATCGCGACCGCTACCGGGTTGATGTTCGATCCATCGCAGGCAACCTGGGCTCCGCCGGCCTCGGTGAGATATCCTGTCGCCGGTTGTCCCATGTTGTTCAGGTGTCCCGCCGGGCAGAACTGCGCTCCCAGTGTCGCCGCCGAACGGTTCGAAGTTAGCAGCGGCAGGATAGGATTCTGCTCGCCGCCCAAGCCATTAACATCGGTCGTTCCTTGATATGCCCCAAAGAAGAACATCTTGTCACGCCTGATCGGGCCGCCGATCGAGCCGCCAAACTGGTTCTGTTTCAGATCGGGCCGCGGCTGACCATCAAGCTTCGAAAAGAAATCGTTCGCGTTGAAGATGTTGTTGCGAACAAATTCCCATGCGCTCCCGTGGTATTGGTTCGTACCGCTCTTGGTAACCAGATCGACATTTGCGCCCGTGCCGCGTCCGTAAGCTGCATCGAAGTTTGCCGTCTGCACCCGAAACTCCTGGATCGAGTCGGGCGCTGGAATGGCCGTGCCGACGTCAGATGTTCCGGCAGTGGCGGCTGAATTTTCTGCCAGGTTGTTGGCGTCAATTCCATTGAATTGAATGTTGTTCGCGGTAGGAGTCGCGCCATTGGAGGCCACATTCTGCGTCCCGTTTCCTAGTTGGCCTGCATTTGGCAGGTCGACCACCACTCCCGGCGAAAGCCCAAGGATCTGGGTGTAGTTGCGGTTCGACAGCGGCAAAGCCTGGACCGCAGTTTCGTTCACCACTCCGCCCAGAGTTGAGCTGTCGATGTCGACGATTTCAGAGTCTCCGAGTACTTGCACAGCTTCCCCAACCGCCCCAACCGCCAAGGTCACGTTCAATGAGGTCGTTTGGCTCACCGTGACCTGGACCGAGTTCAGAACGTTTGGCGCAAATCCCGGCGCAGTCACGGTGACGGTGTAACCACCCGGCGGCAGCAGCGGCATTCGAAATACGCCGTCTGTCGATGTCACCGATCGCGAGATATGTGTCGCGTTGTTGGCTGCCGCCACCGTGGCATTCGTAACCAAGCGATTGGCCGGGTCGTAGACTACGCCGGAGATCGCGCCTGTCCCCGGTGTCTGGGCAAAAGCTGCGCTCGTCAGCAGAGATACCATGATTGCCGATGCAACAAGATAACGTAGCAGCGCAATGGTCTTCATAGAGTTGTACCGACATCTATTTCCGGACTGAGACGCGACACATGGGAAAGACTGTGTCGACTAGGTCGTCAAGAGATATTGTCAGGCCAGGAGAAATCAACAAATGAGCTATAGCTCCGATGATCTGTAGATACAGCCTCTGAACATTTAAGACAGCTATGTTTGGTTTCGGCGGTGTAAGGATGTTCGTGGGAGAAATGGTCGCAGCATTCCACGAAGACACAAGAATGTCAAGCGGATTGCATCACTACCTAGCCGTTCCTTTTTGCTGTGACCCTCCTGGCAGCACAGCTGCCTGCCGAACCAGTTCCCGTCCGCCGGCAGCCGGGGAACACGTCATGGCTTACTGGTACTCAAGACGTTGAAGATCCCCACCCTCGCCATCGGCGGGTAACCTGTGTCAACTATGTCATTGCCCAAAAATACGGCGGTAACTCGGCAGGGAGGCATCAACAGGCTTCAAAACGGTATGGCTAAAATTTACAGGTACCTACTCGTGACACGCAGGTAATCAGCGACAACCCGCCCTGACCTTAAATATCAACTGAGAGTGCACTATGCCTTGTGCATCGCTGGCTGATGATTGGTGCATGAGCCTTTTCATGGCTTCGGTTTCAACATTGCAATACTTGCAATGTTAAACTCCACTCACCCTTGAAGGATACCCCCCCAGATCTAACGGATCTGCGCAAACGGATCCAGCATAACCGAGACGACGCCGCGTCTTTGCACGCCTTAGGCACCGCACTTGCGGATCGTGGCGAATATGGGCGCAGTTTCGTATTTTATCGCGCGGCGGCGTTTTCCCGCCCTCAAAACGTGAAGTATCTCTGTAGCTGCGCCGGTGCCGCACTCTCGCTGGGGCTTGCTGACGACGCTAAGTGGTATGTCGATAAGGCGCTGGCGATCGACCCAAACGATGGGGAGGCATGGCAAATACGCGGCGGGTTGTACCTAGACACCTTCATGCAGCCGGATGAAGCCTTGCGTAGCTATATCAAAGCGATTGAGCTTGCGCCGGACGATCTTAAGAACTATCAATCCGCCGCACGCTGCCTGTGGAGCGGCAAGGCTCACCCGGCAGCGGCTGCGCGCGTGAGGGATGCAATCCCTTCCACCCTGGACTCGTTGAACGTGGAACGTGGAGTGGCGATGGCCCTCGCCGAGGAGGGTTTTTACCAAGAGGCGATCGCGATGCTGCACAACATTCTTGGCCAGCGGCCGGACGATACGGCGTCGATTAGCCGGCTCGCTGAGTTGTATACGGGCTTACGAGATTGGCCTGCCGCGCAATTCTGGTATGAGAAGGGTATCACCCTCGACAAGGACCCTATGGTAGTGATCGGGTATTTGCTCTACTGGTCGAAACTAGGGGATTTCGAGCGCGCGAGGCGGTTGTATCGCTCCCACATGCAGGGCGAGAACTTCGATAGTATTCTGGGGCCGGCAAGCCGCCGCTGGCAAGGGCAGGATATTCGCGGCAAGAGCCTGCGCCTCAATGCGGGAGACATCTATTTCGGCGACGCCCTCCACTTTGCGCGCTTTGCACGGATAGCGAAGCAAGCAGGCGCCCGTGTCACACTTCAAGTTCCTAAACAGCTTCGATCCCTTGCGCGAACTTTGGAGGGTGTGGACTCCGTTGTAGCGCCGCATGACCCTCCATGCGAAGTTGATTTCGAGATGAGTGCGTTCTGGTTGATGTATGCGCTGGATATTCCCATCGCGGAGATGATCGGCAAAGTGCCTTACCTTCAGGCTTCCGTCGACCTGCGCACGGAGTGGGGAAAGCGAATTCCTAGCACATCGGGAATGAATGTCGGAATCGTCTGGCGGGGGTCAACGTACCTCATTCGGGACCGCTTTGCTAAGCGGTCGATGGCGCTCGAAGATCTTCGTATCCTCGCCAGCATTCCTCGAGTCACGCTGTACAGCTTGCAGTGTGGCGAAGGGCGAGCCGAACTATGGAATGCGAACCCGCCGTTCCCCGCGATCGACCTGGCACCCGATTTTCCGAACACCGCTGCCGCGATAGAAGCGCTCGACCTTGTCGTGACGATCGATACTTCAATAGCTCACTTGGCGGGTGCGCTGGGCAAACGCACGTTCCTGATGTTGCCCTATAATGCGTCTTTCCAGTGGATGGTGAACCGAGAGGATACGGCCTGGTATCCTGCGATGCGATTGTTTCGGCAGGCGCGACCGGGAGTGTGGTCTGATGTCGTGAACGCTGTCGCACGGACATTACCCCAATGAAGAGCTTCGCGGTCATTGTACCGATTGGGCCGGGCGCAATCGAACTGCGGCGTTTCCATGACCTTCTCGAGAGCCTCTGGAGTTATGAGCGAGGAGCGGGTTTGTGCGTTGCCATCGACAGCTCGCCACATGTGCGAAATGTGAAGCCGCGCGATAAACGCCTGCGCAGTTTTGTCACATTGCGCGATCCTTTTCACGGGCAGGGAGAACCTCTGATGGGACGCCTTTCAGCGAGCCTGCTGGTCGGGTTCGCTCTGATTCGCCGGGAGGGGCCGTTCGATTTCGTGCTTCGCGCGGATACTGACGCGCTCATTACCGGCAAGTTTCGCGACACCGTGAGCCGGTTCCTTACGCGGCATCCACAAACTGGAATGCTCGGAACACTCGGCTTCACCTGCCGCCGCGACTCGCCGCATTATGGATGTGAGAAAACAGCGGTGTCGGATGTTGTCGACGCGCTCGCAACGCTGCCGGGTGATTCACCTGGTTTTGCGCGCATCGAGGCACAGCTTAGCTCCGCCTATAGGAACGGGTATGCGGGCAAAGAATATTGTCAAGGTGGGATCTATGTGTTGCCGTTCCGAACGCTGGAACGGATGTCCCGTTTGGGATGTTTCGACCATCCCGAAGACTGGCTGCCTTTGGCCGTTCCCGAAGACGTCATGATGGGCATGTTCACGAGAACGGTGGGACTCGAAAGCACTGATTTCTCGTTGCCCGGAGAACCATTCGGCAGCAATTGGCGCGGCCTTGCCTACAGCCCGCGCGAAATGCTTCGGCGCAGGCACGCCCTGATTCACAGCGTGAAGAGCGATTCGCGGTACTCCGAACACACCTTGCGGCGGTTTTTTAAGAATCAGCGCGATAAAGGGCGAAAATAAGCGAGGAGTGCCTTTTCCGTCAGAGCCTCCGTGTAACGCCTCGCTGTCGCCCGACCGCCGCGTCGAATGCGGGCCAGTTCCTTTTGTTTCGCGTCCCACGAAGCCATCAATTCCAGTGTGCGCTCTATAAGTGGGTATGCATGGTGGGTGGGGAAAACGTACGCGTTCTCGCTATCTCGGAGATAATCCTGCCCGCCGAAAGCCTCGTAACAAACGGGGATGCAGCCGGCCGCCATAGCCTCTGGAACAGTTGCGTTAAAGGACTCCTGGCAGTTTACATTGATGTGGATCGCGGCTTGGCGGAAGACGCTGGCGACATGGCGGTGCGGCTTGCTTTCAAGTTCCACCACTGTCCAGCCCAGCGCGCGAGCCTTGGCGCGCAGTGTGTGGCGGATAATCGGGAAATCGCGGCACCAAATTTTGGGACAAAGCGCAACCTGTCGTTTCCTGGCTTTGGCTGCTGCTGATTGGCTCTCAAAAAAACAAGGTGCGATGCACGGCGGAATCACCGGCGCTTCCACGCCGTAATGCCGTTCCACAATTTCCCGCACGTGCGGCATTATGGCGATCGCACCCCGGTACCCCAGCTGGCGATAGTCTTTCGCGCCTCCCAGACCTGATGCAATATACGAGCTTGCCTGGACGAATACGACGCGCCGCCGAGCCAGGCTAAGAACATCCGCTTCAGCGGCATGAACTTCGGGAACCACCAGTAGATCATCCGGGGCAATGCGGAGCGATCCATCACGTAGATACAAGCGAGGTGCATCGAGGCTCATCCACTCCGGCCGGAAGCCAGGCTGGGTGTGCAGCACGGCGGCCTCGATTCCGTTAGCGCACAGTAGACGGACATGCGTGTATATCATTCCGACCCCCCAACTGGGAACGTTCGTATCGGAAACGTAGTAGAGCACCCTCATGGATCGTTATAGTCTCACATGTAAAGCTTCCGATGCTGATTACCGAGTTACCTCAGTCAGGCGAGATCAAGATGTTGGCTGCTGGCCTCATTCGAAGGGAAAGCTCTTCTCTTGGGGCGGCCATTCAGCAAGCTCCGCGCTCTGTCCATCCGTTGAAGGATCTCGCCCGTTGGACTGATGCAGTTTTGGTCTTCGAGGAGAGCTTTGCGGACAAGATCGACCAATCGCTCGCCGTCTTATGGGAGGAAATTCCTGACCATAAGACCGCATTTGTTGCGCTCGTGCCGCGCGGAGCAGCACCAGTAATTGATTCGAGTTATGGCGATCCTGTTACCTCGTTCTTCTGTAGTTCAGAAGTATTCGCGCGTTTCGCCGCCTTGGGAATCGATTGCTGGGCCCAGACTCTTTGCTTCGCAATGCTCCGAGCGATCGCGAGACGGGATATCGAAGTCGATTGTTTACTGGTGCGGCAGGTCCCGTTGTTACGATGCCACGTTAATGGCCGCGCGGCTCTCGCAAAAGCCCTCCTGATACCTCATCGAGGAGAGGCGTCACATTTGCGGGCTGCGCTGGCATTGGCAAGGAAATCGGCAGGGAATTCGCTATTGATTCGCGTCGGCCTGGATGTCGAAGAGTGTGATGAGTATGCTGGATTTCCCGCGGAATACCCAAGCGTGGAATTTGTCAAGTTCAGCCCAGCGCCCGTGGGGCCGTACGTAATTCGTCAGGAATTGGCGGAAAATTCCGCGGAGCCGCTCCTAACTCTGCAAGATTCCGACGATCTTTCCTGTTACGACCGCTTTGTAATGCTAAGCGATGCGCTGGCGGAAACGGGTTGCGACATCGTCGGCTCACACGAGTTGTGTCTGGACGAGATCCGGGCAGTGGTGCAGCCCGTTCGCTTTCCACTGGACGGCAGTGCGGCGCTCGCGCTTTGCGCGAACCACGCGCTACTGCACGGCACGCTTATGATCTACCGCAGCGTATTCTTCGACTTGGGCGGCCTCTCAACCGATCTAATCATTGCCAACGACACGCAGTTCCTTCTCCGCGCACATTTCAATAGCAGCATTCGCAACGTGGATGAGTTCCTCTACATCCGGCGGCGTCACGCCGCGTCGCTTACCAATGCACCCGAAACAATTTTTGATAATCCTTTGCGCCGCTGGCTGAGTTCAGTGTGGACGCGCGATTTCGACGCGATCAAGCGAGGAGAATTGAAGATCGAAGATTCTTCGCTGCGGCCACTGCGACGGCTTGAACCGTGGCGGGCCGAACCCTTATAGAATCATTTCTTGTTGCAATGGATACTCGAAGAAATTCGTCAGATTGACACGTTAACGGTGGAAATCGGAAGTTGCCGGCTGCCGCGCCGCCGCAGGCCGCTGGCATCCCGACTTGATCTCCGACTGTCGGAAGGCCTGTGTCTTCGCGAAGGCCTGGCCGGAAGCACGCGAGCGTTGCTCGTCCGGCAACTTCTCCGCGCGCTAGGTTTCGACGAGTATCGCCATCTGCAATGGCGGATAGAGCACAAGCTCATACAGGCTCTGGTTCTTCGGTCATTCATTCCTGAATCGATTCCCGTTACTTGCGGACTCAATGATCTCGCTCTACGCCGGGATTCCCGAGGGCTACGGCAGTTTCTCGCCAGTCATTTTCCAAGCGGCTACGTGACCAAGGCGGCGCTGGGAGATTCTTCTGGTGAGATACCGAATGGAGGCGGCGCCGAGTTGGCGTCGATCAAGCTGGAGTCGGCCGGGCCGCCGCGACCCTGCTCCTTATCAGACGAGAAATACGTTGTTCAGGAACGTGTCCCGATCACGACCGAATACCGCGTACACAGCCTCGAGGAAGACGTCATTGAGGATCTTACCTTCCGCCGCTATAACGACGGCAGCATACCCGGAGAGCGCGACGCGCCGAATGCATTCGTGAACTCCCTGCTCCGGAGACTTCCCGACGCTCTGGTGGGCGGATCTTTGCTGGCCTGGGATATCGCGTTGCAGCCCACCGGTTCATTCGCGATTATCGAAGTCAATTTCAGTGGCTTTCACCGGGCGTTCAAACCCGGTTTCCATTGCAGCGGCTATTTCCACGATCAGCATTGGGGTGCCTGCGATACCGCTCGGTTGCTGAACCACGTGGCCAGAACGGACGGGGTCGAGGTGAGCGCCGTACCCGATGCGCCCGACTACCCCATCGAAAACCGGTTCTACATGGAGACCGCAGCCTGGCAGCTTCGACATCGCGGTCTGGCCGTTCCGCTTCCTGAAATGAGTATTGACTTCCGCACCGAGGACGAACTTGCCGACCCACTGATCCGGCAGATCGACCAGTTCTGTGGCGCGCGGCGGCGGGGGCCGGTTGACGACACTCTAGAACTTCGGTTATCGGATGCGATCCAACTCTTGCCGCAGATGGCAGCTTCTACCCGGGCGCTGATGCTGAGACAGGTTCTCCTAACTCTCGGTTTTGACGAGAAGCGATTGCCTTTCTGGCGATTGGAACATAAGTTGGCACAGGCGCACGTGTTCCGGCGCTACTGCCTTGACAGCTTGCCGTTGACCTGCGGTCTCGACCGGCTGGCTCAAGGGATGAATCCCAGCGATCTACGCAAACTGTTGCTCGAAAGGTTTCCAGGAGGTTTCGTTATCAAGACCGCTCTTGGCGACACTTCGGGGAACCAGATCCACTCCAGGACCGAAGCGGCGCTGTCATGGATCGAGAGCGGTGGAAGGCACATGCCCGGCGCGGGACGTTTGACGGATGAAGAGTTCATCGTGCAGGAGCTGAAGAATATCCGGTGCGAATATCGGGTCCATACGATTGAAAACAGCGTGATCGAAGACCTCACTGTACACCGGCATCAGGGTTCGGTTCGTCCGGGTGAAAGAGAGGGTCCCAACGGCTATGTCCAGCGGATACTCGATTCCCTTCCTGCCGGGATCACGTCGGGTTCGAATCTAGGGTGGGATGTGGCCCTGTTGCAAGATGGTTCATTCACTGCGATCGAAGTGAATGTAGGCGGAATCCATACGGTTTACAACCCCGGTTTTCACTCGAGTGGGTTCTACCATCACAAGGATTATGGGGCGATTTATTCGGCCCGGCTGCTGCTGTTCCTTGAACGGACCTACCGATGCCGGATTGCCGTGATCGCGGACGCGCCGGAATATCCCGATGAACAGTGGTTTTATTCAGAAGTAGCCGATTGGAAAACTCGCTTTTAAAAGAGAAATATAGACGAAATCAAAAAAATGTTGACGGGCGATTCCATTGTCCCTTAGTATCAGGCACCTTACTATTATCTCTTAACCATCAGACTTACCATTGCCCCTTAATATCAGACTTATTGTCCCTTAATATCACACTTACTCTTGTCCCATAATATAAGGCATCTTAATCGATCGGAGGGGCGCACCGATGGGCAAACCTAAAAAGGGCGGATACCCTGCCCCCCAGCCAATAACACACTACATCGAGATCATCGACGGCAAAATCAATCCCGCGGCCGTGACAATCGCGTGGGGTGATTGGGTTGCCTGGACCAACAAAGATGCGGTGTCCTATACGCTGGTCTTGTTTAAGAATGGGGAACAAACGAAGTGGGCCACGCTCGACCCAAATTCCACCTCGGCGCGAATGGTATTTAACTGGCCTTCTGATAAGCCGAAGGATCCTGTTGTCTACGACTACGGCATGCTTCCTCCGGGGACGGCGAAGGCGACAATTACGGCACAGATCTCAAGGTTTTAATAGTGCGGCGCGAGGAATAAATTCATGAATTCAGAGTCGAACGCTCTCAAAGAAGACACCACCAGGATCGTTCCTTCACGCCGTCGATTTATTGCCTCCGCATTGAGCACGGCTCTGGGCGTTTCTATCGCGGACATGGTTCGACCGTGCGAGTTATGGGCGCAGGCATGCACTAATAAACCCGGACAACCGAATTGCTCTAATCCCGGAGATCCGTTCAAGCCTGTCCGCGAGTTTCGCAGCAAGAACAAAAAGTTGGCGGTCGACATGACCGTCACGGGGGGGTGGAAGAGCGTTGCCACGATCGCCGGCCAGGGTTATCAGTGTTGTCCCATGAAGCTGCGCTACTACGCAGGTCAAGAGAGGGGGGAAGGAGGAGCGAAGTGGCCCGAAAACCCCGCTCTTCCCGGCCCAGGCCCTACGCTACGCATGAGAGTGGGAGACTCGGTCGACATTAATCTTGTGAATTCGATTGATCCGACCATTTTTCCCGAATCGAATTCCGCCCCGAATGGATGCAATTTGGAGACGGATCAAAATGGGCCGATCTATCCCGGTAGCGATAGTATGCCATCCTGCTTCCATCAGGATAATGTAACCAATCTTCATTACCACGGCACGCACGTGACGCCGGATGGAGAAGGTGACAACGTGATGGTTGATGTGCCGCCGGGGAAACCGCCGAAAAATACGCGCCGTACCCTTTTCACACTGCCCTTACCCCCGCCGGCAACCAACCCGGATACCAAGCAGCCTTTCATCATGGGGCAGGCGCCGGGAACGCACTGGTATCACGCGCACAAACACGGTTCGGTCGCTTTGCAGCTATTAAACGGAATGGCGGGCGCGTTCATTATCGAAGGTGAGTTCGACGATCAGTTGGAGTCCCTGATCCCCGGTCTGGCCAAGACTGAAAAGGTTTTGGTTATTCAACAACTGGGCGATGCCATTACGATACAGCCCGGTATACCCCTGAACACCTGCGCGGGCGGCGATCCGTGTCCCCTGGTGAATGGCCAATTGCAACCGACCATTCAGATGAGACCAGGTGAGATCCAGCGCTGGCGATTCATCAATGCCACGATGCAGCAAGCTTCGTATCTCACCTATCGCTTCTTAGGAGAGGATGCGTCCAAAGCGTTCAAGGGCGGTCCCTTCCCGGCTAATGCCGGCTACGCCCCGGTAATCCGGCAGGTCGCCTACGACGGCATTCAGTTGGCGCCGGAGAGATACAACGACCCCGACTTTGGGCTCGCGCAGGAATTTGCCATGGCGCCCGCTAACCGCATCGACCTCCTGGTTCAGGCGCCGGCAACGCCCGGAATATCCCGGCTGGCGTTTCGATCTCTCCACGGAAAGCCCCCCGCTGGTTGCCCTCTGTTGACTAACGTCCATCACCTCTTGAATCTGGAAGTCTCAGGTGCCCCGGTAAGCCCTATGACTTTCCCGACGGCGGCGAACTACCCGGCCATGCCGAAGTGGCTGCAGTGGGATGACAACGACCCAATGAACCAGAATCTGAAATCCCGGTGTCTGAAATTCAACGCCGATAATGTCGGGAGGCCCGCTATCGACGGACTGGCCTACGACCATAGTCCCCATACCACTCAGTACGTCAACCTCAATACCGCAGAGGAATGGGTACTGGAAAATTACTGGGATAGTTCGATACACCCGTTCCATATCCACGTAAATCCGTTTCAGGTGCTGGAGATTTTTGATCCTAACGCCTCTACGCAGGTCACGTTGCAAGCTCCTTATAATTGGCGCGATACGATCGCAATTCCGGCGTCAAAAACTGTTGGGGAAAAATTAACACCCGGCTACGTGAAGATTCGAAGCCGGTTCGTCGATTTTCCAGGGACATTCGTCCTCCACTGCCACATCCTCGACCATGAGGATAGGGGCATGATGCAAGAGGTCCAGATTCTGGATCCCACGAAGCCTGTGCCTATGCTACCGATGCATTCATAGCGCGCCCAGGTCACTGGAATTCAATACGACTGCCTTCGGGGACTCTTATCCCCGAAGGCGTGGCGGTGGATGAAGCGGGCGATGTCTTCATCGCGGATTACGTCAACTCTGCGGTGAAGGAGATCCAACGCTCACAGCCTCCCGCAGCTAGCTTCGCGTCTCCCCTATGCTTTACTTTGCGGCGAGAACCTTCCGGCACCACGCGCGAAGCAGGGTCCGGCGGCTGTATGACATGTCACGTGTACGGGGCATGTACCTGCTGGTCATCCATAGGGAGAACTCAGTGCGCGCCAGAATGCCCGCCGCCTTTTTGGTGACTGCCGCTTCCGAGTTGAGCGGAAACCACTGGTTCATCGCCGGATAGAGCAGATAGTAAGTCCGCAGCACGTGCTGGTAAACGACATCGAATGTGAGCAGGTCGTTGCCGACCGGCTCCTTTGCGTGCGGATCGACGTAGTATTGGCTGAAATCCACGTAGTTGGGCAGAATGCGCAGGCTGATCGCCGGATAATTCGTGATGTACGGCGGATACATGAGCGTGAGGTAGCAGGCGGGCGGGATTTCGGATGAGTCGATCGAAAACGTAAAGAGGAAGTTCCCCGGCTGCGAAGTATCAACGATGATGGGATCACCCGGCTTGAAGTTGTTAGAAATCGCCTCGGCGTGCCCGGGTGATTCGAGCGGCACGGACCGAAACTGCCAGACAGTGATGGGCGGACATTGATCCCGGGAAAGCTCACGGCCGCCCCTATAAACGCGGACAGTCGCGGGTTCCTCGGTACCCTGGTTCAGGAAGTACGAGCCGCTTCCTCCTTGTTCCGTATAGATGCCTTGCTGGTTGGAGACAAAATAATGGTCCGTTTCGCCCAGCACACTCCCGAGAGTCTGGTGCTGCAGGCTGAACACCGCGTCCGGATTCTGCAGAATAGTCTGCGCCGCAGCGTTCCCGGAAATGTCGAAATCGAAGATCCAGCCGGTTTTGTTGCCCGCCGTCACGTTCGTGTAGTCGATCGGTCCGATAGTCGCGCTACGGCTGTCCGCGGTCACTGTAAGCACCACCGGCCCGAAATCAAATTTCGGATCCGAAAGATCCGGGTTGCCTTGATAGTTCTCTGGGAATGTGCCGACAAGGTCCGCGGAAATCGAATTCCCTGCCTGATGAACCACTCCGGGAGCGAGGGAGATCATTCCATTAGGGGGGCTGTTGTTCTTGGATCCCTTAGGCGTCTGAATCGTGGCCTGATTGGCCACCAGCAGGCGACCCACCGGCGTCGTAAAAATCGTTTCATGCTCGTAGAGCGGGGCAAAGGATCCTACGATTTGAATCGTCACCGGATTCGTTTTGCCCTGTTTATAAAGCGCGACGATCTGAGCTTTGTCCGCAATCGCAATCGGGCGGTACAGGTAATAACGCCAGATGGCGCCCACGACGTCCGGACGGTCGAACCCAGGTATGTCGATTGTCGTGCCGGGACCTTTGCGAAAGACATGGTACACGTAACCGCCGGCGCCGGCATCCGCTGTCTGATTCACGTTGCGGTAAAAATTCAGCCACTGGCAGGCGCCTTTGCTGGGCGCGCCGCTCAGATAAGTTTTGCCGTTCCCCGAGAGCGTTACAGAATCCAGGAAGAACTGTGTGGAGGGAGGCGAGCCCTCGGAATTGACATCCGTGATGACCCCGGAAAATGTCAGCGACGCGCCCCTCAGATTAGCCAGGGAGTCATTGTCGCCGGCAGCAGCCTGGGCGCCGGTGACGGAAATGTTCACATTCGGCATGTCCATCGCGCCGTAATAATTCCATTCGGCGGGAATGGCCGGCTTGGTTTCTCCAGGCTTCCCGCCGACAACGTCGAATATCTGCACCTGCTGCGCCCATGCGATGAAGTCGGCGTCGGACATCCCGTAGGTTCGCGCCTCGACGGTCTTCGAGTCGATCAGGGCCAAAGGCTGTCCGGCGTACGCTCCCCACGATTGCGGCAGAATGTAATTCGCGGCGTAGTCGTCGTTGTTAGCGGTACCCGGGCTGAGTTGGAGGGTACCTTCAAAGTTGATGCGTGGATAATCGAACAGGCTCATTGGGCGCTCGTTTCCTGAATGCTGAGAACCGGAACGTTGAACTTTTGGGCTACAAGGTAGAGATAGAGCTGGAGCACGATGCGCTTTCCTTCGGACAAGTCGCGCGTCACGGGCATGGCGCTCGTGCCCTCATCCGCGCGAGATTTTTCGATCAGGCTCCTTATGGTGGTGGCATTGTCATCGAACGCCGACTGCGATCCAAGGTTCACAAACTCCAGCATGACGCTAAAGATCATGTCGTAGAGATAAAGGATCCTGTGGTACACGAAATCCCACGCCTTCGCTGAGTCGTGCGTGCTGTTCCAGAAATCGATGAATTCCTGCGGCAGACAGTCGTCAAATGGCAAAACCCGAACAGTGACGTAGAACATGTTGCCAGGCGGGAAGAGACTGGGCGGCGGAGCCGGCAGCGTATCTCCGGAAAAAGGGAAAAAAGCCACCACCGGAAAACCGGGCGATTGCGCCGCTATGCCCGCAGTCGCAATACCATTTTCATCAGCTGTGACAACCGATACTACGGTGGACACTACTGGGGAAACACTAGGATCGGAATTGACCACCTGCTGTTCGCCCCGTGTGAAGCTGATGTACGTGGGCGGCGCGGACGGCACAAGATTCAGGTTCTGATCGTATTGGGCAAGCAGCACGCTCGCGCCCGCCGCGGGCATGCCCTGTTTAAGCACCGTGATCTGAAACGTCTGCTCGCTGCCTTGGTCAAGATAGATGCCGCGGCTATCGCTTTGTGCGCAAAACTGCTGTTCCAGCAGGGCGGTTACCGGACCGCTGGCGCCCGACGCCTGAATTGCCAGCAGGCCCTGCTGCACTTGCTCCGGCGTGACCGACGCCGGCAAGGGCAGATCCACTATTCCCGCGCTCGCTTCATAGGCTTGCCTTCCGTACTGCGCATAGTCCAGTTTCCCGATGGGGAGGGAACTGCTTCCGTTCAGTACGCCCACACCAAGGGTCCCGAGATCCACCTTTTCGAGACTCGATGCGGGCGTGCCCGCTATGGCAATTTCAGGAATGGCGCTGCCGAGATCGAGCGAGAGGATGTTGTTCTGATAATCCACCTGTGCCGCCACGGGCCCGAGCATGGTCGTTTGCGTCCCTCCTGCCGGCGCAACCGGATTATTCGCGCTGAGATAGCGTCCCATCGGCACGCTCGCCAATTCGCCATCGTTCCAGACCCCCATCGACCCGACCACGTGGCTGTAGCATGGCTGGGAGAAGAAATCCGACGTCTTTCCGGTCTGGTTCCATGTGTCCCACGCTTTCGCCAAAAGGGCCGCCAGCTCCGTGTAGTTTCGGGCTTGCTGTGGGATGTCGTTCAAAATGCCGTTACGGAAGTACATGTTCACGTACGCCGAAAATCGCACCATTACGCCCTGTGCGCCGGCCCGCGTTGAAGCTTCCTGCAGGGCTGTGAGCAACGGAGACGCCTGTCCTCCGCCCTCGCCGTTCTTCCAAACGATACCCGTATTGGGAATGCAGGCCTGGAAACAGCACGCCACTGAGGCGGCGGGCTGAGTGAGTCGCCGGTCCGCCGAGTAGATCCGGCTAAGATTGACCCAGCGGGAATGCATTCGCTCGACGCGCGGACCGCCTACAGAGAAGTTTCCACTGCCTACCTGCAGGAATCCGTAGTAGATCTGACTCGACCAGAAAGATGAAGGGTTCGTGTCGACCAGTTTGGGTGCGCTGTACTGGCCGTCGCCCTGAATGCCCAAAGTCCTTCCGATGAGCGGGTCGGTCGTGACGCGCTGCCCGTATCCGGTCGCGCCTCCTGTCACCGTCGTCGTATACGGCGGGTACTGAACGAACGCCACCCCGTGAGCTCCGAACATGTTCCATTCGCAGGGGACACGCGGGCCGTTTGGGCTGTCGATCGAATCGCCCTGCAGTTTGATCGCATACGGGCGAAAGGTCTGCATGAAATTGTCCGGCGTGATCGGCGGATCCTGTATGGCCAGAAACGGCCAGTTCAACGCGGCCTGCGCGCCGTTGTAGGTCGGGAACTTGGCGAAATCGTTGTTATTAAAGGTGCATGGATCCCAACTTGCGTAACCTTTGAAAAAAATGCGGGGGAAGGAAAGAACGCTCATGTGATTTCTCCTGTTCTAAGCGGCAGTAAAGATGCGGCCTGCATGATTGCTTCCTCGCGCTCCGGGGCGATCTCGCCCTCAGTCATCCATGCCGCGCCAACTACGGCCAGCACATCGCCGCTTTGGCTCAAGACAGGCACCGCGATACCTGCTCGCGCATTCACGGCCTTTGCTCCGGGCTTGACCGTACCGCTCTCATCTGTCTTTAAATTGCAGGTCTGAACGGGCACCTTTCTTACCTGCGCAAGGCCGGCCATTCCCTTGCCGTGGGGAACGAATGCGACAGCCGCTATAACGGGCGGAGGAAGATTCAGTGCCGCTGTGAGACATAGATCGTTTCCTCGCTGCTCGTGAACGCTTCCAGCTACTGCGCCGAATTCCTGAAGGAACTGCTCGAGCCACTGCTGGTGCGCGGTGTTCTGGCTGTACATATCGGGGGAAATTATCTCCTGCTTTGAGCTGGATCTTAAGGTGGATTCGAAGACAACGGCGGAGGGTTCTTGTTGGTCAGCCCACCGCCGATGATCCATTGACGCCATGTGGCGAGCCAAGCCCAGCGCTCAGCCGAGAGGGCGCATTTCCAATCTTTGGTGTCGTCGCAGCCAGCGGGATCGAGGTCGTAGGCAAAAAGCTGGAGTTGGCGATTGGCAAAATACTTGATCGATGGAAAGAGGAACGGGAGAAGACTGTCTGGGTTCGCCGAGTTCGCCTTGGCCCAGCACACCATGTCGTACATCGCAAGGAAAGTAGTTGTCCGCCCGTCGCCACCATGACAATGGAAGTGAATCCATGACTGGTCTTCTGGCTGTTCATATACCTGCCGGCAAAGTGTGACGAATAGTTTTGCAGCTTCAGGGTTGGGCGCGCAGTGGTCTGTTACAGGGATGCGGTGGTACTCACAGAAAGCAGACTTCATTGCTTTCTCCGCCTGAGCGGAGTCGACGGTGACCTCGGAGTACCCCTTGGGTATCACCTGATCCTGACCCTTTTTCTCAAGCTGGAATATTTGTGTCTTGACTCCAGGCCGGACAGAGAGCCCGCTGATCTGATTCGCTTCGTTATTAAGAATCCACTCTAGCGACTGTCCCACATTGACCCAGTCTTTGTCGGCGTACCACGATACGGCATGTTTGTTCAAGAACCCGTGCGACTCTTGGCGTAAATCGACAAGGTGCACCCTACCGTGGGGCACCTTCTTGCCGTGGGGCACCTTCTTGGCAAGATATTCCAGCACGCTCTCGAGCAGCTGAAGGTCCAGCTGCCGACTGCCTGACGCCCGAAAGTGAGCATCAATGTTAGTACCCTCTCGGAAATGCGTATCTGTTGTTCCGGGTGGATAGTCGTAGCTAAGATAGCTGCCGGTGCGGTACGGCTCTTTCAATGGCAGAACCGTGTTCACTGTATGAGTGGAGTCGTCTTTCTCGTCAGTTAAGTCGACCATCGGATGTGCAACCCACTGTCAAATCCACGGCAAGCACTGTTGATGCAGAGATTCTAATGGGCGCCACCATAGTTGATTATGGTGACGTTGACAGAGAGACATCTACTTCGAGGGAAGTTATAAACGGCAATAAGCATAGGCTGGTTTTCTGGGTTTGTGAAGCGCTTTTTGTGTTAATTGTTTTTTGGGGAAAGCCGAGGCGACTTTGCCTGCTTTGGGGCTACGCGACACATTACGCAAGGCTGACTCTTATAAATCCGCATGTAGAGCAACTTATGAAGTGATCGAGGTCGGATATTATGAACCGTCATCGCGTGACAGGTCACTCACCGGTAACATGGAGACCTCCTAACTCATGATTTCCCCTCGTCTAACGTCCTCAGTCGCGCTGGTCGAAGCCGTTGCGCTCGCCCTGGCGGCCGTGGCATTCGCGGTAGACATTCCACGAACGTGGGAGAAGGCCGCTCTCGACACGCTGGAACTCCCTCTGGCGAACCGGGAATTTTCACCTATCCACATCGATGAGACCGCCTACTACCGCATCCCCGAGCGAGTCATATACAAGTCTTATCCCGTTTATGCGCCCGGGCGCGAGCCGGCAGGATATATGGAGCGGCTCAAGACGGTCGAGCCGGAGGTGGCATTCGATCCATCCGTCCTCAGCACACAACAGCAGTGGGTTTCGGCTGGAGAGATTGTATTTAACGCTCCAACTTCTTTTCACCCGCTTTTCTTTACCGCACAGGATTTGCAGGACCCGACCTTCTTCAAAAAGACCGGGATGCCAGTCGCGAAAGATGGGACGATTCCGTTCGCCCGATGGGTGGTGCGCCGCAAAGGCGTGGTCGAACTTGGCTCAATGGGCTGTGCCACCTGCCACACGCGCGTCCTCAAGGATGGGACGGTCGTGCCGGGCGGGCAGGGAAACAATCCCAATGATTACGAGGGCGCCTTGCTTCTGCAAGCCTTGGCCAAGGTGATCGGCAGCGAAAAGATGCTCGAACAGGTCCACAGATTCGCACGAGAGTTCGAGCTGCCCTGGCTGCCCGATGACCTTAATCGACTCGCAGGCTCGATGAGCCTCGATCAATTGATTGGCGCAGGCGAAGCCATTCCGCCCGGAGTGACGGCGCGCGCAAATACCAGCATTTTGTTGCCTCCGCAGATTCCGGATCTGATTGGCATTCGCGAGCGGCGCTTCCTCGATCACACCGGGCTGGTTCGCCATCGAAATATCGGCGATCTGATGCGATATGTTTCGCTGGCCCAGGATGTGTTTTCGGCCGACCGCTATGGGTCAGTGACCAATGTGAATTCGGCTCCTCCGGGCGCTCGCTACAGCGACAATCAGCTTTATGCGCTGGCCCTCTATCTTTACTCACTCCGCCCGCCTCCTAATCCGAATCATTTCGATGCTTCTGCTGCCCGCGGGAGACTTCTGTTCGAAAAGCTGGAGTGCGCCCGTTGCCACACACCGCCGCTCTACACCAATAACAAGCTCGTGCCTGTGGAAGGATTTGAATTTCCAGCTGGCAGGGCTGACATTGTCTCCGCCCAGATCGGCCTTGACCCGCGATACACACTCGATACGCATAAAGGGACGGGGTATTACAAGGTGCCGTCTCTGAAGGGTGTGTGGTATCGTGGCCCCTTCGGCCATAATGGTTCGGCCGCCACTCTCGAAGATTGGTTTGACCCCGCCCGTCTCGATTCGGGATATGTTCCGACGGGTTTCAAAGGATACGATGGAAAGACCCGTTCGATTCCTGGACATCCCTTCGGGCTTCAATTATCGCCATCAGAGCGCGAAGATTTGATCGCTTTTCTTAAGACCTTATGAAAAAGTCCCTCGCCTTCTCGTACGGTTGGCAATCATTTCAGCCACCCCGGATCCGTCGAGTGGGTACTTAAGGCACCCGGCCAATCCGCGCGTACGTCTTCCTGAGCAAAAACACATCGCCGTTATTCCTTTCGAAACCTTGGAAACAACAGTGGGGACCAGGCCTTTGCTGACGGCTGGTCGAGAGTTTTAACGGCCCTCGCGTTTCGACCAGAGTCCGCTAGGGGCAAACTCCAGCAGCGGCAGGTTCCCCGTTCGCTTCCGACATCGCGCAGAATCCGGTCTACCAGGCCGGGCTCGAATTCGAGTCAACGAGTTTTGCAATGGCTATGATGCTTTCCCGGAGTTCGTTACTGCCCTCGGGAGCGGCTTTCAGCGCGCATGATCTTGTCCGCCCAACTCCGGTAAGTCAGGACAGCTTCTTCTTTTTTCCATTCCTCTTCGGGCAGGACCATCAGCTGATCTCGCGGGATCGCGGGAAAACCGGATCCCACCGCATCGAGACCGCCTTCGCGATCCTCACGAATGTAATTTGGTGAGACGTCGACATTGTTCTCTTGTATCCAGCGCGAGATGTGAGTGGTATCCGCAGCACGGATGTCTTCGTCCCTCCAGAAGGCAAAATGAACCTGGTGATTCAGCCAAAGAACTCCGTCCAGATCAACCCAGCTCGTACGGTGGCTAATGTCCGGATAAAGAATGGTTGTAAACATATTTTGGTCGCTGCCGTGCAGCCTGATGGCTCGCGACCGGACATCAGCAAACCAGGCTGGAGGATGCTCGCTCATCCGCATCACGGTATCTGCATCTCCGTTCATGACAAGCATCGGGCCTCGGTCTGCGTTCAGCGCATACAGAATCGCAGGCCTGTCGCCGAGCACGGCAAGGGCCCTGTAGGGCAGCGACTGACACGGCAATTTGCCCTCATCGAAATATTGATGAGGGCCGTCATAAGTGCCGCCCCCGCTGAGCAGAACGGCGTGGATCCTGGTATCGAAGGACCCCGCAATGCCACTGATAAAAGCGCCCATCGAGTAGCCAACGATGGCGATTCGCGCGTGGTCCACCTCCGGCTGTGCGCGCAGGTAACTGACGGCCTGCATCAGGTCTGTCTGCATTAATCCTGCCAACCGCTGACCCCAGTGTGGCAGGTCCACCATCGTGTCGTGAGGAGCCGGATTCTCGCGGCTTAGTTTTCGCGCATTGCGCTCGCCTTCTCCGATCGGATCATAAGTGACAACCACAGCGCCCGCACGAGCGAAGAGCATTCCACTGTAGAAGGCATACCAGCTGAATTTATCGCCACCATGTCCGTTTACCACGACAATGCCGGGCAGCTTTCCCCCGTATGGTCGGACCGCAGGGTCAGGTCGGTAGATGATTGCTGGGACACGCATTCCATCCGCTGTTGCATAGGTCACCCTATCCGCCAGCACTCCGGGCATGGGTGAGAATTTGGACCATCTCCTGGTACGCAATTCCGGCAGTTGAGCAGGGATGTACAACTGCTTTCGTATTTCCGCGCGCCATGCTGCGTCCCTGACCTGTAGCTGCCGAGGCGTCAGTTCCGTTCCACTGCGCATGAAAATGCTTGTTGAGAATTGCGGCAAGACAGAGAAGTATTGATCTGTTCGCGCTGTTCGCGCTGTTCGCGCTGTTCCGCCACCGCCCGCACCAACCTGTGCATTGACAGATTGCGCGCCAGCCGCCGAACAGACAAGCATCAGAATGACAGTCGCGGCGAGTTGTATTCCCGAGGGGACGGATTGAGTACGTCCGGAACGAAGTCCGCTTCGGCTGTTCGCTCTCTCGATTCGCATCTGCATTTGCTTTTATCAAATTCGTCTAAGATCGGGAGTTCGACAACGACCTCATGCAGCCGGAAGAGATTGCAGTGCTCTATCTCTTCTGGGATCTCGGGACCGAGACCGGCGGCGTAGTGCTATCGTGATTGCTGTGGCCTGAAGTGGTCAGACCTCGTTCAGCAGGCATCCATGTTTGGACAAGCACTTCTGAAATTGTCGAGTTGTCGGAATCACCGGTTGGCATTGCTTTCATCCCTTGTAATCGCAGCGATGTTCACGATGGAAGCCCCGATCTTTGCCAGTCCGGCGAGCCCCATCTGCGATCCCATGCACTACGGAGCGAAAGCGGATGGAATAACCAAAGACACAAAGGCCCTGCAACGGGCGATCGATACCTGCGCTGCCAGCGGAGGCGGCACAGTCCAGCTTCGATCCGGGACGTTTCTGACTGGCCCGATCACTCTGCACAGCCACATCACGCTGGAGATCGACCCCACCGCGACGCTGCTCGGCAGCCAGAACAAGGAGGACTATCCAGAGGAGGAGGAACTGCGTGAGGCCTCCGTCGAACCCCTCATCCACGCAACGGATGCTCAAGACATTACCATCTTCGGCGGCGGCACAATCGATGGAGCCGGTCAGCCGTGGTGGCAGATGGTCCGGGCCGGCAAGGCCGACCACAAGATCGTCGCCGCGAAGCGCCCGCGCCTGCTTGTGCTCGATCACTGCAGGCATGTCCTGATCGACGGCGTCACGATTCAGAACTCGGCGTCGTGGCAGGTGGTGCCGTACTACTCCGACGACGTCACGATACGGAACGGCAAGATTCTTGCTCCCGCCAACTCGCCCAATACCGACGGCATCGATCCGTTCTCGTCGCATCACGTCACTATCTCGCACATGCTCATCGACGTCGGCGACGACAACGTCGCGATCAAATCTGGCCAGCCCGGCTCGCCCGGACCCGACGACCCCAGCACGGACATCACCATCACCGATTGTACGTTTCTCCATGGCCACGGGATGTCCATTGGCAGTGAAATCTCCGGAGGCATGCAACGCGTGCGCGCGGCGCGGATTTCTTTCAAGGACACGGCCAATGGGGTGCGCGTCAAATCGAACCGTGATCGAGGAAATGATATCGGGGATCTCGATTTCCGCGACCTTACGATGGAAAACGTACAGACTCCGATTCTCGTCAGCGAATATTACCCGAAGATTCCCGAACACGATGCCTCTCAGCCCGTGACGCGACTCACACCGCACTTTCACGACATCAGCGTTACCAACCTGCATGCGACCGGCGCCAAGACTGCCGGAGTCATTGTTGGACTCCCGGAAAGCCCCCTTACCTCCATCACGCTCACCAATGTTGAGATCAGCGCAGAAACTGGTATGACCATCGGCAATGCTACCGTCACCGCGCACGATTTCAATGTGCGTGTGGCCACTGGATTACCGATCACGCTGCTTGAAAACGCGAAAATCATTGGCACCAGCCCTGCCGTTGCGCAGTCGCTAAAGCCAATACGGATCATCCTTGTGGGCGACTCGACCATGGCCGTTAAGTCCGGTTGGGGTCCTGGTTTCTGCGCTGTTGCCACGCCTCAAGTCGATTGCGTGAATATGGCGAAGGGTGGTCGCAGCTCGGGCAGCTATCGAGCCGAGGGCTCGTGGGCGCAGGTGATGGAGGCGCTCCAGCACAACGCAGATTTCGAGGCGACGTATGTGCTCGTTCAGTTCGGGCACAACGATCAGCCGGGAAAGCCCGGCCGCTCCACCGATCTCGCAACAGAATTTCCGGCCAACATGCAGCGCTACGTCGAAGATATTCGCTCGACGGGAGCAACGCCTGTGCTGATTACTCCGCTTACGCGCCGCCAGTTCAGGAACGGCACGCTGGTAAACGATCTCGTTCCTTGGGCTGCTGCAACGAGTAAAGTTGCCGCTGAGGAGCACGTCCCGCTGCTTACTCTTAACAGTGACAGCGCTGCGGCTGTGCAGTCGATGGGTCAGGCAGAGGCTGACTCGCTTGCGATGGCGCCGCCGCCGCCGGTTGTCGTCGCGGGAGAATCCACCGGCACCTCGGTTCCAGCTCCCAAGGCGCCAGCTTCAGCCGCGCCCTCGTCGTCAGGCGACGGCCTTACCGCGCAGAACAACACGGTCGAGAAGCAAGGGTCCGCCGCTCCCGCATTCGACTATACCCACCTCGGCGCGAAGGGCAGCGCATACTTCGCGCACATGGTCGCCATGGAGCTGGTAGTCGCGATTCCAGACCTCAAGTCTTATCTCAATCTCACGCCATCGAACTGATTGGCGTAGTCTAGCGTGCGTCGTTCTCTTCCGGATCCCATCCGTTCAGGAACGTTTTTGTATCGTATTGCGCCGCTTCCGCCGCAGTCAGCAGCTTGGTGTGCGGATCGCGCTCGCCCGGATGCGCGCCCGGCCCGATGGAATTGTATTCGGCGTAGTATACCGTCTCAATCGAATGCGTCTCGCCGGGATGCCATTCGCGCCAGCCCGCTGGGACGATGTGAGCCCCCATCTCGGTGTTCAGAAATATCACTTTCGCATATGGACGCCACGGACGCCCGAGCCACACACCTGTTACGCCCGGGTCCGCCGTGAGCCTGCAATGGTTAAAGACGAAGCCGCTGTCCTCATCCGGATAGTGCTTCGACTGCGCTGTCACGAAGCCCTCCGAGTGCGAGGTGTTGTGAATCTCGCAGTGATCGAAGACCGCTTTGCTGTCGCCGAAGATGAAGTCCACGTTGCCTGCGATATAGCAATGGCTGAAATATTGGCGCGCGGGGATGCACGGCTGTCCATCGGGCCCGCAGTTGCGGCTGCCCACGTAGACTGTGTCCTGATTCCCGAGCAGACGCATATTTTTGAAGACGGCCTTGTCCCCGGTAACAAGAACAGCGAGAGCCTGCGAGCCCGCAGGCAGTTGCGGGTGCGTCGCGTTCCAGTCGTTTGCGAAGGTCAGGTTTTCGGCGAAGAAATTATCGCCGCGTACTTCCACTGTCGCGGAGTGCAGCGTGCCTCCTGAAGTACCGGCGCTCTTGTCGAAGATGATGACGGTCTTTGAAGCGTCCGGATCGTTGCTGCGCATATGGATGTTCGGCTTTGTGATCGACACGACTTCACGATAGACGCCAGGGCTAATCAGTATCGTTGCGCCATTTTCGGGCGCTGCATCCACGGCGCGCTGCACGGAATAGAAATCCCCGGTGCCGTCTGCAGCCACATACAGCGTGTTATCGGGAGCGGGAGCCACGCTCGCGGATACCGGTGCGGTCGTGTTCTCCGGAAAGTCGACGAAGCGCCCCTCGCATGCGATTGCCGATCCCGGCCTGCTGCCTGGAGCCTGCGTCACTGTCACGTCTTCGCCTGATGGCGCGAGGTTTCCGCGCATCGGGCCTGTCGTGATTGCTGCATGAGACGCGCGAATGTCTGCAGGATTCACGCCATCTACAAACACGTTGTCGAATGTGGCCTCGAGCTTGTGCTTGTCGTCGAGCCCTGCAAGCGTCAGCGGGCCCGCCGTGAGGCTGTGCACATCCTTCAGAACGATGTCCCGATATACAGGCAGCAGGTCACCCGAAAATGTCGTGTACAGCGGAGTCAGCACAATCGGATTTCGCACGTTGCGCATGCACACGTTGTCGTATTGAACGTCTTCTACCAGGCCGCCCCGGCTGGGGTCGCTCTTGATGCGGATTCCATTGTCCGCTCCATCTATCGTCAGATCAGATACGCGCACGGCGCTCACTCCGCCCACGGTCTCGCTGCCGATCGACATGCCGTGCCCGGAATAGAAATGGTCGTGCGCGATCGTGATGTGCGACGACGGTCCCGACTTCCCGGCCTTGATGGCGACGTTATCGTCTCCCGCTCGGATGTACGAATAAAGGATCGACACATTCGTTGACGACGACGGATCGATGCCATCGGTGTTGCGTGCCGTGCGCGGCGTATCGATTTTCACGTCCCACGCCGTGAAGCCGTTCGATTTCTCTACCGAGACATGGAAGTTAGGAGAATTGCGCAGCGTAATCCCGTACAGAGTGAAGTTGTCGGACTCGCGCACAATCAGGATGCGCGTGCAGTTCTGGCTCTTGTCTGTGATTTTCGCTGTGTGCGCCAGATCCCACCATGAGACATCCTGCCCGAGCAGTTTGGCCCCGCCGCGCCCGTCGATTACGCCGTCTCCCATGATCGCGGCGTTGGGCCCGTGGTCGGCAAGGATGAACGGCTTGCAGCCGTGCCCGTGTTCGTCGACAATTCCGCAGCTCCCGGGCGTGATGTCGTAATCACGCGGGTTGCGCGATGCGAACAGCGCTGCGTTCGCATCGATTAGCAGAGTTACCCCGCTTTTTAGATAGAGCGGCGCAGCCAGGAAGATGTTGTGACCGCCGACAGCACGCAGCTTAACCGCCTGGCGCTTTTTACAGTGATCGATCGCGCTCTGGATTCTCTCCGTGTCCGGCCTATGCTCGTCATGGTCGGAAAGAATGCCACCAGGTGCGGAGAGCTGAGCATCGAGCGTTACGCAGGGCTTCGGGAAATGGGGCTCCGTCACCTTTCGTGTGTCCTGAGCACCGAGGTGCCCTACGCAGATTATGAAAAACGCGAACGTGAACGGGGAGATCAGCTTGATCGGCGAGAGGGTCGACACGGCGGCGGATCTCCTCGGGAAGTGGTCTAACCACCAAGTGCGAGAGCCAGTCTACCGCTCAACCGCAATGGAGTGTCAAGCCGCCTGGCTCTCGGCGAGCAGGTTAAATTCCCACCCGATCTATTCTGGCGCGTTCCTGCGGTTTTCGCCCGGCCAAAAAAAGTCAGAACCGCAAGTAACTTGATTAAACCATTAAAAATAAAAGACAAGATGTTGGGTCGTATCGGTATCGTTCTCAGGTAGAAGTGCAAATCTGCCTGGAAAAGCTGTTTTACCACTTGACAGGTCTATCTTTCTTTCGGGACACTAAGCCAGTTTTTTAAGTGGTCATACCTCATGAATCGAATTGCCGGTTGTCGTCGAGTCCCAGGACTAATGATCTCGTTCAATGGTCAGTCCAGACACGAGCCGCGTGCCGGACATTGCGGCGTAAAGGGAAACCACGAGGGAATTATTCATTTTGGAGGCTGATTATGCCATCTAAGTTTTGCGGAGGATGGCCAACGGCACACCTCCGAGGCGAAAACAGAAAACTGCGGGTCCTGGCGTCACTGCGACTTATGCTGGGACTTTCTTTGGCCTTGCTTTTCCCTGTTTCGATGTGGGGGCAGCTTGGAGGAACGGGCACGATCGAAGGAACGGTCGTTGATTCCTCGGGGGCCGTGATCCCCGGCGCGAAAGTGATTGCGCGGAATGTGGCAACGAAAGCGGAAACGGTTCGCACGACCACGGGCAGCGGTCTTTACAACCTCTCTCCGCTCGATGTCGGAAACTATGTCGTCACAGTTACGGCGCAAGGCTTCGAAACGCTGGTACGCGAGAACATTCACGTGGATGGGATGCAGGTGCTGGCACTCGACTTGGCGCTGAAGATTGGATCGGCGAGCCAGACCGTGACCGTCACTTCAGCCCCGCCGCAGCTTGAAACCAGCAATGCAACGCTGGGCGGCACGATGGAGAATGAGGTCTATCAATCGCTCCCGCTTGAGATGGGCGGCGCAAATGGAATCAGTACCGATCAACGACGCGCGACCGACTCCGCCTTACTCATGCCTGGCGTTACTAACAACGAAATCAAGAACAACGAATCCGACGAGCCCATGGTAATCAACGGCAATGCGAGCTCGACGGAGATGTATATCGAAGGTATCCCCTTCGATTCCGCTTCAGTCAGCGGCGATCCGCGCTACATCTGGTCCGCCTTCTCGGTTGAAACGGTCAATCAGTTCCAGGTCAAGACAACGGGCTACTCGGCTGAATATCAGGGGCTGGGCGTGGAAAACTTTACCATCAAGTCCGGCACCAACAATTTCCACGGCTCGGCCTATGAAGTGTTTCGCAACACCGCGCTGGACTCGGCTGGCTTCATACCGGCCCAGTACCCGAGTAACTATCCCGATGCTTCGAAGGCAGGCACCTACTATAAACCGCCGGAACACATGAACGAATACGGCATATCGCTCGGCGGTCCTATCTGGCGCAATAAGCTCTTCTTCTTTGGCAATTACATGGGATTCCGGTTCTCCGCACTCACTAAGCCGCAGGCCCAGACCATACCCACTCCGGCAGAGATGTGCGGCGACTTCTCGGCGGCGGGCATCGACATCTACGATCCAACCACGCAGACGAAAGGGAGCGGCTCAGGTTACTCGCGTACGCAGTTCAGCGGCCCCAGCTATACCAGCGCAGGCTGCGGCACCGGTCCGGTCAAAGCGAACGTCATTCCGCAGAATGAGATCTCTCCCATTTCACAATATCTTCAGAAGTTCTGGCAGGGCGTTCCTTACCTTAACGACAATCTCACCAATAACTACCTGGGCGCGTATAACTACGGCCTGAACAATTGGTCTACAACCGGCCGCATCGATGCCAACCTTTCCGACAAGCATACGTTGTCCTTCATCATTGCGGCAGGTCGGCAGGGGCTCGTCGGTCCAGCAGGCAGCCAGACGACGAACGTGGGCCCGTTACCCTATCTCTACGCAAAATCGTATGCCCCCATCACCCGGGTTCTCATTTTCCAGGACACCTATGTAATCAAGCCAAGCCTGGTGAATCAGTTCAAATACGGGGCCGCGCAGTATCACTCGCCCGATACCAATCCCACGTATGGAGTCCCGGAATTTGCCGCAACCGCAGCAGGCATTACCGGGCTGCCCGCCGGACAGGCTGCCGGCAGCTTTCCGGTCGAAAAGTTCACCGGAACAAACGCCCCTGCCCAGTGGGGACCCCAGACCGGATATGTGGGCAATACGGACACTTACTCGATGCTGGATAACGTGCAGTGGATCCACGGCAAACACTCATTCACCTTCGGTGGCCAGTACGAGTGGCTTAGCTATAACTACCTCTATGCGGATGGAGGGACCACTCTCACCACGCTGAATTTCGGCGTGAATGAAACGGCGCAGGTGAGCGGATCTTCAGCTGGGGTCGTAAGCGGCACCGGCTTGCCATACGCCAGCTACATACTGGGAGCGGTCGATTCCGGAACTTACACCGAGTATGCGCCGATAGCCCAGGAAACAGGCTCTCGCTACCATCCGTTCGCACTTTATGTAAACGACGACTTTAAAGTGACCAATAAGCTGACGGTGAACGCCGGATTGCGCTGGGATGTGATGCCACCCATGCGCGAAGCGGAGAACCGTTTTTCGTTCCTGAATCCGACGATGACCAATCCCGTCACCGGTTCTCCGGGAACGCTGCAGTTTGCCGGATCCGGGCCGGACAGTTGCGGCTGCGAGACCCCCATGCAAACGTATTACAAAAACTGGGGCCCGAGGCTGGGTCTTGCGTATAACGTCACCCCTAAGACCGTCATCCGCGCTTCCTACGGTCTCTATTATGCGCATGGCGGCGGCACATCCGGTGGCGCAACTGCTCTTCCCTCCACAACCATGGAACTGGGCTTTGCGGCGGCTCCAAATCCGGTCTCCCCTGGCGATTCACTTCCTGCCTTTTACCTCAACAATAGCGCGTATTTCACCAGCGGCACCAATGGCGCCGTTGCCAATACGGCGTTTGGCAGCAGCACCGTCGCTCCGCCGCCGGTCTATAACGCCAGCTATGCAACCTATTACTCCAGCGCGGCCGTGGCGCCGTACAAAGTTTCCTCTACGCTCGCCTATCTCGATCGCTATTATGGCGGCCGGACACCGAGCTTTGGAGGATGGTCCGCGGGTTTCCAGACACAGTTAACCAGAGATATGACCGCGACTGTCAGCTATGTAGGCAATCAGGGGCACTTCCTGCTGCCCACTGGAGCCGCGCGGGGATACTACAGCAACCAATTGGATCCGCAATATCTCGCGCTGGGAAAAACCGCTCTGGGCGCAACTGCTACCGCCGCCAACATGCCAACCGGCGCATTGCCGTATTCAACCTTCAACAATAAGGTCAGCCAGGCGCTGTTGGCGTTTCCGCAGTACAGCGGCGTTACGGACCAGGTTGGAGCGGTCGGCAACGCAAACTATAACGCCCTGCAGCTTTCCATCGTGCAGCGCCTTAGCCGAGGCCTCACCTTCCTGTTCAATTACACCTACGGCAAGACGATTGACGACCTCGGAACCTTCCGTAGCGGCTATGCGATCCCTGCGGGCGCCCTTGCCTACAGTTCGAAAGCCTGGCCCGTCGACCGCATCGAGCGGTCGCGCAGTGCCATAGATCAGCCGCAGAACCTCATCTTTGCCAGCACCTACGATCTGCCGTTTGGCCAGGGGAAAATCGGTAGCGACAATGCCTATGTACGGGCCTTGGCCGGTGGATGGCGTCTCTCCGGCATCTTCAGCTACTACGCGGGAGATCCGCTGGCCATTACTGAGGGCTCTTGCGCTGCTCCCGGCCAGGGCACCTGCATGCCAACCTATGCTCCCGGTTTCATGGGCTTCGGCTCAGCTCGACAAAACGGCGGATGGGGCCATGGTGCAACCAGAACCTCCCTGGCTTCTACCCAATACATCAACCCCGCCGCGTTTGTGATGGGTCCGGGAAATGCGGGAACATCCAATGTCGTCAATCCCAACTGCACGGCCGGCGTGGCTTCCTGTACAGGGATGGTGTTAGGCAACGTCGCCCGCACCGCTCCCTATGGGTTGCGGGGTCCCGGAAACAATAACATTGACGCTTCCCTCCGCCGGACGTTCGACATCAAAGAGAACGTGAAGTTCATCTTCGAGGCGAGCGTCTTCAATGCGGTTAACCACGTTTGGTTTGGCAGCGCTTCAAGTACCGCGGACGGATCGATTGGTACTACGACTGGCTCCAGCAGTCTCGGCGTGATCGCGGGTCAGGCCAACAACCCTCGTCAGTGGCAATTCGCGGGACACATCAACTTCTAACCACCTCCCTGTTGTTTTATCCGAGGGCGTTACCTGACAGAGTCAAAACGTAGCGCCCCGACTTTTTCTTAAATCTCATGACCTGTTTCCACAGAACTCTTCCGAGCCTTGGCGTTGCCGGATTCCTCTTTGCCGGGCATTTTGCACTGCTTACCGCACAAGATACGCGCTCGGTGACCGAGCCCGCGATTCCAGAGGTATGCCGGACAATAACGGCGCGTTACAACAGCGCAAATCTGGATGTGGCCGACCAGGCGTGCGCGAAAAGCGCGTCGGCATGTGACACCAGACGGGTTCAGGAAGCCATCGACGCCTGCTCATCGATCGCGGTAGGCAAGGGAGGGCGGGTTGCCGTGGCGCTCCAGTCCGACGGGACAAACGACACGCTTCTGATCCAGCCCATTCAACTAAAGGCTGGCGTGACCCTTCTTGTGGAAGCCGGTGTTACCGTTTATGCCTCCGTCAACCCGCGCGACTACGACACGAGTCCGGGACGCTGCGGCACCATTGACGAGCGTGGAGGGGGCTGCCATCCACTTGTCAGCATCGAAGATGCTCATGACACCGGCATCATGGGTGAGGGAACGATCGACGGCCGCGGCGGCCATGTCATGTTGGGCAGCAATCAATCCTGGTGGCAGATTGCCCGCGCAGCCGAGCCCACTGGCCTTAAGCAGAGCTGTCCGCGGGTCATTATCGCGAACCATGCCGACGGCCTCACCCTCTACAAGATCACGCTTCGCAACTCTCCCAATTTTCATGTCGCCGTCAACCACACCGACGGCTTCACCGTCTGGGGAGTCACGCTCAACACGCCAAGGACCGCGCGCAACACTGACGGCATCGATCCGGGGACCTCCAGCAACGTGACCATCACCCGCTCATTCATTCGTACCGGCGACGACAACGTTGCGATCAAAGGAGGAGTAAGCCACATCAGCGTCACCCACAACTATTTCTATGACGGACATGGCGTATCCATCGGCAGCGGCGCAACGCCGCCCGTCACCGGTGTTTATGTCTCCGACCTCTCGCTGCAGGACACCGCGAACGGCATCCGCATCAAATCCGATGTCACCCGGGGCGGCCTCGTCGATACTGCTGTCTACGAAAACATCTGTATGAAGAACGTTGAGCTGCCCATCGCCATCGACCCGTTCTACAACGGAACCACCATCGATCCCTTCACCGATCCCGGTCACAAGGGAGATCGCATTCCCGTTGACAAAGGCATCGTGCTGCGCAACGTCCGCAGCGTCACCACTCAACCTGTGCTCATGGCCGGCTGGGACGCAGCGCATTCACTCGACATCGCTCTCGACGGCGTGGTCATCGACGGCCTCCAGCCTAAAGACATTCACATGCAATACGCCAATGTAAAGATCGGTCCGGGAGGTGTGAACTTTACCCCCGCTGGAACGGGCGTTACCGTGGATGGCTCGCTGCCCGCGAAACCCAGTGCTTTTTCCTGTGAAGGCAGATTCCCGGCATTCCCCGGCCAGCAATGAAGGACCCGCGATGAAGAAGGATTGCACTGGCTCAGGAGCCGTTTTCTTTTGTGCGGGGGTGCGCGTTCCTGCGCCCTCGCCCGGCCCGTTCGTGCTCCTGGGCGGTCTTGGCGAGTTGAAGATGGCTCTCCATGACTTTTCGTGCTTCGGCGGCATTTCTCGCGCGGATGGCGCGGAAAATCTCCCGGTGTTTCTCGGCGGAATCCTTCAGGCCCCGCGAAAGCTCCACCGTTTTGCGCCGGTCGTCGTACAGGGCGGTGCTAATCGTCTCCATCAGGGCGGCCAGTATGGGATTGCCCGATGCCTGGGCGATGGTCCGGTGAAAGCGCACGTCGTGAATGAGGTATTCGCCAGGATCGTCGATGGTCGCATACATCTCGGCGACCTCCTCTGCCATCGCCGTGAAGTGCTCCTCTTTTCCGCGCTCGGCCGCAAGCGCGGCGAGATTGCCCTCGAGCAGCATGCGCGCCTCGAACATCTGCCAGGACTCGAAGCCGTGCAAAGCGCCGAGCAGGCCCAGCGAAGACTTGCCAATCTCCGGCGGCCCATCCACAACGAACGTTCCCACGCCGTGGCGCACCTTCATCACGCCCATGGCCGCCAAATAGCCAATGCCGGTCCGCAAGCTGGCGCGGCTGATCTTCAGCTTGCGCGCGAACTCGCGCTCCGGCGGAAGTTTGTCGCCCGGCTGCAGCGTGCCGTCTTCGATTCTCTCGCGTATGTGGTTAACCACCTGCATAGCAAGTTGAGTGTCGGAGGCCTGTGCTTTTTTCTCTGGCATAGCCATAGGAAATTTGGCTCCAAATGCAGGAAATTGTTTCGCATAGCGATATTAGTACTAGCGGCGATATTTCCCGCACAAAATTCTGAGATGAATGGGTTCGATTTTGGGTGAGAAATATATCCTAGTGGTCTGACCTCTAAAATCAGCTTAGCATTTCGACGCCCCGCTGGTCCAACCGGCAGAAAGTGAGTTCGCCCATTGACTTTGCTTCACGAGGATCGTCTTTTTCCGGCCGATCGGGACACACGCGCTGTGGCCAGGCGCTTGTACGCGGAAATTCGTGATCTGCCTGTCATCAGTCCGCACGGCCACACCCAGGCCGCGTGGTTTGCGCACAATCAGCCGTTCCCCGATCCAGCGAAGCTCTTTGTCCAGCCCGACCACTACGTCTTCCGGATGCTCTACAGCCAGGGCGTCTCGCTCGAAGAGCTCGAGATCGGTGTGGCCCAGCTCAAAGACCCGCGTAAAGTCTGGCGCATCTTTGCCGAGCACTACTATCTCTTTCGCGGAACCCCCACGCGGATGTGGCTCGACTATGCCTTTCAGGAGCTCTTCGGCCTCACCGAGCGCCTCTCGGCAAAGACCGCAGACCACTACTACGACACCATCGACGCGAAGCTTCACACGCGGGAATTCCTGCCGCGCGCTCTCTACGAACGTTTTCGCCTCGAAGTGCTTGCGACGACCGATTCGCCGCTCGACTCGCTGAGCGATCATCAGGTCATCCGGGATTCAGGATGGAAGGCGCGCATCATCCCGACTTTTCGGCCCGATCCAGTGGTCGATCCCGAGTTCACCGCCTTCCGCGAGAACATCGCCAGACTCGGAGAGATGACCGGCGAAAATACCGGCACCTTCGCCGGCTATCTGCGCGCTCTCGAAAAGGCCCGCGAGCACTTCAAGAAGCTTGGCTGCACGGCGACCGATCACGGGCATCCAACTGCACGCACGGCAAATCTGTCCCTCGAGGAAGCCGCGCAGCTGTTCGATCTTGTGCTCTCGGGCCGTGCCGATGCCGACAAGCAGGAACTCTTCCGCGCGCAGATGCTGACCGAGATGGCCGGTATGAGCGTCCGCGATGGGCTGGTCATGCAGATTCATCCTGGCAGCGCACGCAATCACAACAAAAAAGTCTACGAGCGCTACGGACGCGACACAGGCGCCGACATCCCGACAGCCACCGACTATGTTCATACCCTGCGCCCGCTGCTCGACCGCTACGGTAACGAACGAGATTTCACGCTGATTCTCTTTACCCTCGACGAATCGACCTACAGCCGCGAGCTTGCGCCGCTTGCCGGACATTATCCTTGCCTGCGTCTCGGGCCCCCGTGGTGGTTCCACGATAGCCCGGAGGGCATGCTGCGTTTCCGCGAAACTGTGACCGAGGCGGCCGGCTTCTACAACACGGTGGGATTCAACGACGACACCCGTGCATTCCTCTCCATACCCGCGCGGCACGACGTTGCCCGGCGCATCGACTGCGCTTTCCTCGCCAAACTCGTGGCCGAGCATCGCATTGATGAGGATGAAGCCGTTGAGCTTGCGCGCGAACTGACATATAAGTTGGTTCGACGCGCGTACAAGTTATGAAAACGGGGTGAGATTGGTCGAAGGCGGAAACGAGAATCCGGACAGGCGTATGACTCAAATCGAAGATACAGTGGAGCAGGAATCGGGACTCGACACACACATTGGCAGGGTCCGCTGGACCATCTGCGCCATGCTCTTCTTCGCAACCTCGATCAACTATATGGACCGGCAGGTGATCGCCCTGCTCAAGCCGACGCTCGCGCAGAATATCGGCCTCACTGAGATCGCGTACGGATACATTGTCGACGCTTTTCAGATTGCTTATGCTGTCGGTCTCCTGGTTGCGGGGCGGGTCGTTGACAAGATCGGTACGCGGATTGGCTACGTGCTCATCATGGGCATATGGAGCATTTCGGCGATGGCCCATGCCTTGGCCAACACGGCTCTGGAATTCGGGATCGCGCGGTTTTTCCTCGGCTTTGGCGAGTCGGGCAACTTTCCCGCAGCCATCAAGACTGTTGCCGAGTGGTTTCCGCAGAGCGAGCGCTCGCTGGCCACCGGCATCTTCAACTCCGGCGCAAATGTTGGAGCCGTTCTCGCGCCGCTTATTGTTCCCTGGATCACGCTGCATTACGGGTGGCGCGCCGCTTTCCTTACCACCGGAATCTTCAGCCTCATCTGGATTGCGTGGTGGTACAGGAATTACCGCAAGCCCGCCGATCATCCCACGCTCAGCGGGGCCGAGCTGTGCCATATCTACAAAGAAGCCGCCGTTCAGATGGGGCCAAATGTTCCCTGGCTCCGGTTGCTCAGCTACCGGCAGACCTGGGCTTTTTCGCTTGCGAAGTTTCTCACTGATCCCATCTGGTGGTTTTATCTCTTCTGGCTGCCCTCGTATTTCAGCGTCAGATTCCACCTGAATCTTTCGCACCTTGGGCTCCCGCTGATCCTCATCTACAACATGTCCGCCGTCGGCAGCATCGGCGGAGGCTGGTTGCCCGCACCGTTCCGCAAACTCGGTTTATCTCCCTCGGGAGCACGTGTCGCGGCAATGCTCTTTTGCGCCTGCCTAGTGGTTCCTGTTTTCACGCTGGCCCATATCGGGTCGGAGTGGGCAGCCATCGGCCTGCTCGGTGTCGCGGCAGGCGCTCATCAAGGCTGGTCGGCCAATCTCTTCACGACGGTCTCTGACATGTTTCCGCGCAGCGCCGTCGGCGCCGTCGTTGGCATCGGAGGAATGGCCGGCTCAGCGGGAGGCGCGCTGCTCGCCTTCTTCACCGGACACATTTTGCAGCGCACGCATAGTTACGCGATTCTCTTCATACTGGCCTCGAGTGTGTATCTGCTGGCGCTGCTCATCATGCGCCTGCTCGCGCCGGGCCTCAGAAAGGTCGAATTCAGCGCATGAGCACCTATGCAGCCAAGGGAGGACCGGACTTCAACCTCACCGACGAGGAGCTGAAGTCGCTGCTCTATGAGGCGCTCGACAAGTTGGGCGCGCGGCACAGCGTCCTGGCTGTTCCTCCCGATCAGACGCGCATCCATTCCCGTGCCGGCGATCTCACTCGCTTTGCGTGGGAGTACTACGGCGAGCATCTCAAAGCCGTGCTGCCCGCGCTCGGTACGCATGCGCCGATGTCGCCCCATCAGCTCACGCGCATGTACGGAGAGATTCCGCAGGAGCTCTTCCGCGTGCACAACTGGCGTACCGACGTGGAAACCCTCGGCGAGGTTTCCTGCGAATTCATCGAGAAGGTCTCCGAAGGCAAGCTCCACTATTCATGGCCGGCGCAGACCAACCGCCTCATCTCGCGCGGCGGACACGATCTGGTGCTCTCGATCGGCCAGGTTGTGCCGCACGAAGTGATCGGCATGGCCAACTACACGAAGAACATACTTGTAGGAGCCGGCGGTCCGGACGGCATCAATCGCAGCCACTATCTTGGCGCTGTCTACGGCATGGAGCGCATCATGGGGCGCGCCCAAAATCCCGTCCGTGCGGTCCTTAACTATGCCGCCGAGCAGTTTCTTGCAGATATTCCCATCGTCTACGCCCTCACTGTCGTAGGCCTGGCGCCGGACGGAAGCATCGCCGTGCGCGGCCTCTACATCGGCGACGATCCCGAGTGTTTTCATTTTGCTTCCGACCTCAGTCTCAAGGTCAATTTCGAGATGCTCGAAGAGCCGATTCAGAAGGCTGTTGTCTATCTCGATCCGTACGAGTTTCACAGCACGTGGCTGGGCAATAAAGCCGTCTATCGAACGCGCATGGCCCTGGCTGACGACGCAGAGCTCATCATTCTCGCGCCCGGCGTCAAGGAATTCGGTGAAGATCCCACCATCGACCGTCTGATTCGCAAATACGGATATCGCGGCACTCCGGCCACGCTGGCCGCCGTCGAACATAACGCCGATCTTGCGGCCGATCTCAGCGCCGCTGCGCACCTCATCCACGCCTCGTCAGAAGGCCGCTTCAACATTACCTGGTGCCCCGGACATCTCACACGCGAAGAAATCGAAGGCGTTGGCTTCAATTACGGCGACCTGGACGCCATGCTCGCCCGCTACAACCCTGAAAAATTGCAGTACGGCTACACCACCGTCAACGGCGAAGAGGTCTTCTTCATCGCCAATCCCGGCCTCGGTCTCTGGGCCTATCGCGGAAGGTTTGAAATTACATGATCACGCTCGGCACATATTCAATCGGAGTGGGCGACCGTTTCGCTCATCAGGCCAAAGCTCAACTCGAAGCATGCATCCTCGCAGGGAAGGCGGGCATCGAAATTATCCCCGTCTGGAATAAATCGAACCGCGAGCACACCATCATCGGCTCCGAACCATCATCCACGCGCGCCGCCGCCGATGCCGCTGTCAAAGCGCTCGGCTGGACGAAGCCGTACTTCTGCGATGCCGACCACGCCAACCTTACCACCGTCGACTGGTTCCTCGCGCCCTGCGACTTCTTCACCCTCGACGTTGCCGACTACATCGGCAAGCCTGCGGAGCCATCTTCAATCGACTCCTTCGTGGGCAGGCACTCCGAACTCGTCGGCGTCATCGAGCTTGAAGGCGTCGAACTGGAAGGTATGGGGCGCGGCATCGAAATCACGCCTGAACTGCTTCGCGCGACCGCCGCTAAATTCCTCTTCGCCATTGAAGAGGCGGGCAGGATTTACCGCAAGATCGAAGCCGCAAAAGGAAAGGGAAAAATCATCCCTGAAGTCTCCATGGATGAAACGGATTCTGCGCAGACTCCCGCAGAGCTGCTCATCATCCTCGCCGCTATAGCCGATGAAGGCATCCCCATCCAAACCATCGCTCCGAAATTCAGCGGCCGCTTCAACAAGGGCGTCGACTACGTCGGAGACGTCGCGCAGTTCGGCCGCGAGATGGCGCTCGATATGGCCGCCATCCGCTACGCAGTCGAGCGCTACGGGCTACCCTCAAACCTGAAGCTCAGCGTGCATTCCGGCAGCGACAAGTTCTCGATCTACCCCGCGATCCACGCTTCGATGAAGACCTTCTCCACCGGCGTGCATCTCAAAACCGCCGGAACAACGTGGCTCGAAGAGATCATCGGTCTCGCCGAAGCCGGAGGTGACGGCCTCGCGCTGGCGAAGAAAATCTACGCTGAAGCCTTCGACCACAGCGCCGAACTTTGCGCACCCTACGCCACCGTAATCGATATTGACCCGGCGATGCTCCCATCGCCCACAAAGGTCAGCGGCTGGACATCGGAGCAGTTCACCGCGGCTCTGCGCCACAATCAGGGCTCGCCCGCATACAATCCCAGCTTCCGGCAGTTGCTTCACGTCGGCTTCAAGATAGCCGCGAAGATGGGCCGCCGCTACCTTGATCTGCTCGAAGCCTACGAATCCGTGATCGCAAAGAACGTCACCGAGAACCTCTACGCACGCCACATCGCGCCCGTATTTCTCGGCTTAGAAAAATAAGCGATGCCCCACGTCCGGATTTTCGGATGTGCGAGAAAGACAAGAAAGGAAGATCCGCATGAGCCAGTCGCCTCTGAATCTTGAAGGCAAAGTCGCGGTCGTCGTGGGAGGAACCTCCGGCATTGGCCGCGCTATCTCGCTTGGCCTCGCCGAAGCCGGCGCCGATGTCGTCGCAACTGCGCGCCGCCCGGAGCAAGTAGAAACCACTGCCGCTGAGATTGAAGCGAAAGGCCGCCGCGCTTTACGCATCACCTCCGACGTCTCCGACCGCGCCTCGCTCCAGAATCTTCTCGATCAGACCCTTGCCCATCTGGGCAAAGCCGACATACTCGTCAACTGCGCCGGAAAGATCAAGCGCGCGCCCACGCTCGATTTTCCCGAAGACGAGTGGCAGAGCATTCTCGACACCAACCTCACCGGAACCCTACGCGCCTGCCAGATCTTCGGCCGCCATATGCTCGAGCGCGAGTACGGACGAATCATCAACATCGCCTCCCTCAACACCTTTGTGGCGCTGAGAGAAGTCGCAGCCTACGCCGCCAGCAAGGCCGCCGTCGCCTCGCTCACGCGCTCCATCGCTGTCGAGTGGTCCAGCAGAGGCGTGCTCGTGAACGCCATCGCCCCCGGGGTCTTTCGCACCGCCCTCAACGCCGATCTGCTCGACAACACGCCGCGCGGTAAGGAACTGCTGATGCGCACTCCCATGGGCCGTTTCGGAAATACGCAAGAAGTTGTCGGCGCAGCCATTTACCTCGCTTCTGACTCAGCCTCTTTCGTCACCGGCCAGGTCCTTGTCGTTGACGGAGGCTTCCTCGCCAGCGGTGTCAACCAGTAATTAAATCCAATCAATCTGTCCCTAGAGGAAATACTGCGCCTGGTCACGGGCTATCTAACCGGTAATACCGGCTGGAGCCCTGGCATTTCTTTTGGCTTCTCAACGCAGCAGCACTCGCGATACAACGGTACCGGAGGCTTTGGCCATGCAGATGGAAGGGGCCGCGTTGCAACCACCGGCAACGCAGAATGTCGTGGCCGCGCCAGTCTCAGAAGCACGGCGGCTTCTTTCGATCGACGCGCTGCGCGGACTCGCGATCCTTGGCATTCTGGCGATGAATATCCAGGATTTTTCGCAGGTTACTGCAGCTTACTCGAACCCCTTGCTCACTGGCACGCTTACTGGCGCCGACTTCTGGATATGGTTCATCAGTCGAGAACTCTTCGACCAGAAGATGATGGGCATCTTCTCGATACTGTATGGCGCCGGCATTGTGCTGCTGTGCTCCAATGTAGAGTCTCGCGGCGTCCGTCCAGCCGGCGTCTTCATCCGCCGCAGCCTGTGGCTGATGGTCTTCGGTGTGCTGCACGCCTACCTGATCTGGTCAGGAGATATCCTCTTCTCCTATGGGGTGTGCGGTCTGCTTGTCTTGCCGCTTCGCAAATGGCCGTCGAAGCGACTGCTTGTGGTGGGTTTTCTGACGCTAGGCATGAGTACCGTCCTCTTTTTCAGCTATCTGCGCGCCATCGAGAGCTGGCCGCCGGACAAGGTGCACGAGGTCGAGAAGCAGCTCTGGCGGCCGACTCAGGGCGAGCTGGCCGCCGAGATCGCAGCGTATCGCGGAAGCTGGCGGCAGCAAATGGCGGTACGCGTTCCCGACGCAGAGCTGCTCGAGGGCCAGGGAATGGTGTTTCTCACCATCTGGCGCGCCGGGGGCCTGATGCTGATCGGGATGGCGCTCTACAAATTTGGCCTGCTGACCGGAGGCCTGTCGGTCGCTCAATACAGGCGCACCGGGATTGCTGCTTTCGTCATCGGCGCCGGCGTCATCGCCTACGGAGTTTCTCGCAATTTCGCCCATCATTGGACGATGCAGTATGCCTTCTTTGTCGGCTCGCAATATAACTACTGGGGCAGTCTTGCAGTGATCTGGGCGTGGATCTGCCTCATCCAGATCATTTGCAAGTTAACGTCCCTGAAACCGGTCGCGACAGCGCTCGCGCTGACGGGGCGAATGGCTTTTACCAACTACATCCTGGAGACACTCATCTGCACCACGATCTTCTACGGCCACGGCCTCGGCATGTTTGGGCGCTGCAACCGCGTCCAGGGAATGGCAATCGTCTTTGGCGTCTGGATATTCCTGCTCGTCTTTTCGCGGATATGGCTCCGGTACCACTACTCCGGTCCGCTGGAGTGGCTATGGCGCACACTGACTTATCGCCGGATCCAGCCTTTCCGGCGGAGGAAGATCGGCGCCACGGCCTGACGCCTTAAGGAATCGCCTTTGCAAGAACCCCAAGCAACGTCTATGGCAGTAGCTTGGCAGAATTGCAAAAGAGGGAAAATGCTTTCTAAGTCGTCAGAAACTGCGAAACGCTCGCGTTGCCAATTTGATTCAATAGCGCGCGGTAGCGAATCGAACTCTGCAAAGCCCGGAATGGTGGGAGCACTTTGAGGTAGGCGACGAAAGCCTCCCGAGAAGCAATCGCCGCCTCGAGGCAGTCCACCGCTTCATCCTCTTCGCCCAGGCCGATATGAATGAAGGCTGCCGCCACCGGGTTAACGTAGCGCTTGGCGGCATCAGCTTTCAGTTGGGCCAGGATCGCCCGCGCCTCATCGGTCCGTCCAACCAACCCGCAAGCGTACCCCAGCAGCCCCCGGCCAATCGGACTTGAGCGCAGAGCAAGCGATCGTTCCATCAGCGGGGGCGCGTCGACCATTCGCCCCTGGGCGATCGCAATGAGCCCCAGACAGGCGTAGGGTTCGAAATGATTCGGCCCCATAGCGAGTGTCTTCTGGCACTCGTCAGTGGCCTGATCGAATTTGCCGGCATAATAATAGGCCCAAGCCACGCCGCTCTGGACAACAAGCGACAGGGGATCGATCTCGCGGGCGCAGCGAAATTCCAGCAGAGCCGAGTCGAATCGTCCCAGTTGAGCCAGGAGTATCCCGTAAGCATAATGCCCGATTGAGAGTGCCGGCTCCAACTCAATGGACCGCAAGAGCCTTTGCTCGGCGCTGATCCAATCCAGGTTGGCAAAAAGCGAGTGTTTCGCCAGCGCGATCTCAGCCTCCGGCAAACGCGCGTCGATCTGAAGAGCCTTCAGGCCGAATTCAAGTCCGCTCGCCCAGGCGTCCGCCGGCTGCATAACGCCCCAGAATCCCAGGCTGATATAGAAATCGGCCAGCCCCGCATAAGCCGGCGCGCAACGCGGGTCGATCGCGAGCGCCCGCTGAAAACACTCGCCCGCTTTGCGGATACCGGCTTCAGTTCTCTGGTCCCAGTGATAGCGACCCTGCAGTACAAGACTGTGCGCTTCCACATTGCCCGCGTATCGCGACTTGGGCCGCGCCGCGTCGCCCTTCAGATTGACCTTGAGCATGCTGACGATGGAAAGCGCGATATCTTCCTGGATCGCGAAAACATCCTCCAGCTCGCGATCGTAGCGCTGCGACCAAAGGTTGAATCCCTCCACCGCGTCGATCAGCTGCGCGGTAATGCGCAGCTTCTTGCCCATCTGCCGGACGCTGCCCTGGAGCACCGTCTTTACGTTCAGGCGCTCGCCAATTGCGCTCGCGCCCTCATTTGTGCCCTTGAACTGAAACGAGGAGGTATGTGAAACCACCAGCGTCCCCCGCACCTGCGAGAGTAGATGGATGATTTCGTCGGTCAGCCCATCGCTGAAGTATTCCGCTTCGCTATCGGCGCTCAGGTTGCTGAAGGGCAATACCGCGATCGAGTTAGGCCGCCGCTGCGCCACAGCCGGAGATCGCGTCAGCACCTGGACGCCATGGCGAAGGGCATGCAGGTGCGCCAACATTTCCTCGGCACGCTGGTATCGATGGGCGGGATCTTTGGCTAGCGAGCGTGCGATTAACGCCTCGACCTCGGGTGGCAACTCAGTCGCCGGTGTATACGGCGCGGAAGAGATGGCGTTCAGCGTCTCCATCCGCTTCGCCCCGCGAAATGGGAGCCGCCCGGTCATCATCTCGTAGATCACGACTCCAAGCGACCACAGGTCGGTGCGCCGGTCGGGCCGCCCACGAATTTGTTCCGGGGCCATATATTCGATCGTGCCCGATACTCCTTCCGCGGAGGACTGCACCGTATCGTGGAGCCGTTTAGCCAGCCCGAAATCAAGGATCTTCGCCAGTCCGTCCATGGTGATGGCGATATTGTCCGGCTTGATATCGCAGTGGATGAGCCGGTGATTATGCGCCTTCGCCAGTCCCTGCGCAACGTCGATCGCATAGGTTAACGCTTCATCGACCGGCAACGGTCCGCGCAGCAATTTGCGGCGCAGTGTCTCGCCCATGTAATAAGCCATGGCGATGTACGTCTGTCCGTTCGGGGTGGTATCGATTTCGTAGATCGTACAGATATTCGGGTGGTCGAGCGAGGACGCCGCCCGCGCCTCCTGGACGAAGCGAGTCTTCTCCGCCTCATCCGTGTAGAGGTACGGCTGCAGAAACTTGATCGCTACCAGGCGATCGAGGTTCACGTCGCGGGCACGGTAGACAACCCCCATGCCGCCTTCGCCAAGGACCTCTTCTATGTCGTAGTGGCCGACACGCTGACCAATCATTATGGCCGATTATATCTGCCGGGTCTTTCGCTCAGGCGAGCGATTCGGCCAGCCTCGAGAGCCCCCAGGACAGGCGGATGTGCTGGACTTGCGTCTCCAGGTCCTCCTCGCACAACCTTTCCATGCAAAGCAGGGACAGCTCGGTTCCGCTGCGCTGAAAACAGTCCTCGACGCCCTCAATACTTCGCCCCCCCGCGGTCATCGTAAAACGTGGCACGTCGAATCGCCGAAGCGCAGCCAACTCCGCCGGCCGGAGAGGCGCGAAGACGCCGCGGGCGCCGGAAAGATCGGGCAGCGCGATGGAGAACTCGGGCGTGGGAGCGAATCCGCCCGGGGCGCTGGCCTTGTAGGCCGCATAATAGTCCACCGTTTCGCGAACCAGAAAGCGGATCTGGAAAGCCGAAGCCTTTTCTATCCTCGTGGACAGGTCCTGGCGGCGCACCGCGAGAAAGCGGTAGGTCTGGCGAAAACCGTCCACCGTCTCCTCGACATAATCCTGCGGTCGGCTCCCCTCATCGGAAGCGAAAGGGACATTACCGCTGGGTGTTAGCGTTCCGGGACCGAGACTCACGCCCTCGGCCCTCCACACCGGTACCTGGAAATGGGTTGTCTTCGGATCCACAAAACCGAGGCCGCTCACATCATAGGTCTGCCCCTCGGGGCCGAAACGGAAGCTTGGAATGAGGCCCGTCCGCGTTATCAGCCTCGGTCCCGACTCGGTCAGCTCAGGCTGAAAGATCGTCTCCGCATCCACCAGCACAGGGTCCCGTCCGTAAGCGATCAGGTTCTGGAAGTGGCAGTCGGTTGCCCGCAACAAATGCAGAACGCAGAGCAACGCGCCTGCCCTCCGGTAATATTCGCCAAGCTCTTCTTGGGACGCGCAAGGCGCGTGGGGAACAAACTCCATCCAGCCATAGCCGTTGCAGGCAAGCACAGCCGTATTGCGAAAGAAGAGCGGAGCGCCAGAGTCATTGAGCCAGCCCAGCAACTCCGAATACCACTGTTCAATCTCCATCCGGCGCGGCTTATAAACTACGCGCAGACCGGAGTCGAAAGTGAGGATCGCCGGTGATTTGATTCCGTCATGCGGGTCGGAGAGTCCTGTTTCGATGCTTGTAAGCCGCGCAAAAGCACGATGCGAAGACCATTGGCTAACCGTCTCAGTGTCGAGACGCAACCGCGCAAGCATCTCTGCCTGAGCATCGACCCATGCGGCAATGCCACTTTGCAGGGAGTCTGCGTCCGGTCGAAGTAGAAGAATCCGCCCCAGATATTCAGAAGACGCCCGGCGCAGATCCCTTTGAGCGGCCGGTGCGATCGATTCCCAGGCGCTTCCCGCTGCTGAAATCAGCGCACATTCCGCTCGATCGACGAGACTTGCGATTTCGGGGTCGCGAGAGTCCCCCACACTGCAATTTGAAAAGACTCCTACCGAGAGAGGGAAGAGGGTCGCCTCTGAGCTCAAGTAATTCCTACCGGCAGACGCGTTCGAACTCAAGATCGCCCTAAAAGAGCGTCCACCTTGCGAAGAGCTTGGCAGGCTTCGGCCATCGCGATCATAGAGTCGATCTCCAGAGTAAAGAGTTTTTCCCGTTCCAGGAGATAGTTCAGAAGGCCCGGACTGTTCAGTTCCGCGGCTGCCGCGATCGTCTCATCCAGCCAGGTCTTCTGGATCTGCTTCACCCACGCAAACCCCTCTCTGCGCATCCACTCGGCCAACGATTCGCCATTGCTGCGGCGGCGTTGCGCCTCCGAAAGCAGCCACGTCGGGTTCCCGGCCTTCGCGTCTACGCCCCAATCCAGCAGATCGTCGCGCATCAGGTGCCACTTCGCGAACAGACTGAACATGTTCTCCCAGGAAGGAAGCAGATCGAGTCGAGCAAAACGGACACATACCGCTGCTATCGGGATGGCCGCCGCTGTGGCCTTGAGAGCGGTCGAGTTGAGAAAATCGCCGGGGGTGAATTCCTTCAACGTAGCCTCGGTTGCGGTCGTCTCGACGGTGATCGCCAAGAGCCGGTGAAATTCCTGCCAAAAAGGGCTTTGCGGGCCGAAGAGGCGATGATAGGGGTGCATGAAACGGACATGGAAAGGGTGCAGGGCCGGCAGCACTGCCCGTTGGATTTCGTGTCCGTCCATCACGTCGTCCAGCATCCTGGTGAAGTAGTAAAGATTCACCGTGGAGTACATCAGGTCCAGCTGGAAATCGACTTCGACTGGCGCGTGGATGCTTTCCTCCAGCCACCAGGGGAAGGCCAGCAACGGGAGGGAGTGGACCTGCGTAAAGTAAGCAGCAGGATTGAGAAGATCGCACCGCTTACCCAACCAAGCCAGAGTTCCGGCGGCCAGCGGGGAGGGGGTTTGAGAAATCTCGGCGAAAGCTGTCTCGACCGCGCTGACCGCGGCGTCATGGAAATCCAACGGCCCTGTCCCGGTCAGGAAATGTTCTCGGGGACGTCCAGGCCCGGCGAGAGCTTTGCTCCCAGTGCGACGAAAGCGTCCATCGCCTCCTTCAGCGCGGATAAAACCTCGGCTGTTGGCTCAATACCGGCCGACGCGAGTGCTCCGGCTGGGTCAGAAACAAGGCTACGACGAAAGTTTATATCAGTCATTGCTCGGTCGTGCAGAGTCTGGAAATCGGGCATCGGCAACCCACTTTCTTTGGAATATTTCAGTCAGACAATAGCAACCGATCCTGATTAAGTCAATGCCAATCAGAGATTTCACCCATGATCGTGCGATCGAGCCGATCTACAATGAGCGGGTCTTTTTTCTGCGAGCCCATCACTCGAGGGCTCTTCGTCAGCATGTGCAGTATTTTTGCTTTTCCCTTTATTTGGTAGAAGTGCGCCTGCTTACAACGCAGAGTAATACTGCCCAGGAAGCTATCGACCTGAGTGGGCGCGTCAACCGCGATGCCGTGCTTAATCGTACGCAAGGGCCTGCGTGACGTCCTGCCTTACGGCCTTCATCGCCGGGACGATGGCGCCCAACAGAGCGCCTACGATCGCGATAGCTCCGGCGATCGGCCACCACGCGTACACCGTTTCCTGCGTCAGGCTGGAAGGCACCAGATGGCGCATACACCATTGCGTTCCATAGGTTAAAGCGATGCCTGCGATCGTGCCCGAAATCGCCAGCATCAGAGTTTCTTTGAGCAGCAGGACGAGAACGACGGCGCGCGAGGCTCCCATCGCTTTGAGAATGCCGATCTCACGGGTCCGCTCAAGCACCGCCGTGTACATCGCCATGTAGACAACGATGAAGCCAACGATGACGGCTACCCCGATGACGACGCCAATGAAATTCCGCAGCAGGCCCACGCTGCTGATGGAAAGCAGCGAAGTGAATTCTTCCATCGTGTAGATGGGGTAGGCCGGCATCTTCTTGTGGAGTTCGTTCACAACCTCCTGCGCCCGCACCGGGTCGTCAACCTTGAGGTAGATCTGGCTGAGGTGATGCGGATTTCCGGTCAGCTGCTGAAGAACAGGCAATTGCACCGCAATGCGCGTAAGCTTTCCCGATTCGAATATGCCGGCCAGGTGCCAGTCGTGATCGACGAGATGGACGGTGTCGCCGACGTGGAGATGCTTTTCCCGGGCGTAGTATTCATCGACGAGAATGTCGTCGTCTTTCTGGAATGGGCCGCCGTGAAGGAAGTGGAAGCCGCCGCCCATTTTTCCGAACTGCTCGAGGTCGAGTCCGTTGATCGTATCCAATCCGGCCAGGGGCTGGACGACCGTGCCCGTCGCCAGCACGACATGCGGCTGTTTCATCAGCATCGGAACTAGCAGGTCGGTCATCGGAGCCGAACTGAGTCCGATGATCGAAGAGCCTGGAGGCCGAATCAGGATGTCTGCTCCGGCTCCCCGCGCGCGCCGCGCCGTGGCATCGAGCGTGCCGTAGCTGACGCCGACGAGCGTTAGGATCATTGTCACCTCCACGGCGATGGCCAGGATGCTCAGAATAGCGCGGACGGGACGATGACTGAGATTCGAGAGAATATATCGGTTAATCGAGCCAAGGCGTATGGGCATGCAGATTAGAAGCTCAGTCTCCTGCTACTGCCACATTGTAACTGTCACAGGTATCCTCGCTTCGAGTCTGGCTGCTGCGGAGCGACCGCTCAAAGGCCGCGAGCTGGGCTTCGATATCGCCTTCGATCTGCCTGCGCTTGACGATGTCTTCTCGATAGCGGCGAAGGAAGTAGTCGATGGTCTCCACTCGGATGCGGATCGAGCCTGACGGCTTGTTCTCGTCGAGATCCTTGAAGGAGAAATAAGGCGTTCCCGACTGCTCGATGATGCCCTCGATGACGCCGTAGATCGGAGCGTCGTGTCCGCACTTGAAGCTGGAGACTTCGAGCGCTACGAGATTCGGATGGCGGGCGGTAAACTTTGCGGCCCAGACTTTGTGGTTCGTGCTGGTCGAGTAACGGTTCTTCCAGACATCGGAGATATCGAGGGGGTGGGTGATGAGTCCGGCGCGCACTTCGTCGCCGAAGAGCCGGTCGAGGAGGTCTTCGTCGGTGGGCAGTGTGCTCTGCGAAAAGACTGGATAGCCGAGCTTCTGGAATTCCTCCATGATCTCGTGGTTCAGGCCGGGATCGTGGTGGTAGACGCGACCCAGCATGACGATGCCGATGCGGTCTTCGCGCTCAAGCTGGTCGAGGGTCTCGCGGGCCTGTCGGCGGATGTCGGACTCGCATGCTGCGAGCGCCTTGAAGCCGATCTCAAGGGCGCGTTCGTTTTCTTCGCGGCTGAGGCCGAGGACTGGACCCCAGGCTTTGAACATCTGGTCGGCGCAAATCTTCTGGTCCTGGAGGTTGAGGATCGGGTCCATGTAGAGGATGTTGTTCTCGGCGAAGATTTCGCTCTCTTTGGTGAAGGCGGCTTTAACGACTTCAGGGGTCGCGGTCACTGTCGGGCAGGCGTTTGATCCGGTCAGGTTTACGAGGTGGCTGTGGAGCACGTCGTACATCGGGAACCAGATCGCGTTGAGCGGCTTCTTGCTATGCTTGGTGGCAAGCAGGTTGTAAACGTGCGCGATGCCGATCTTCGAGGGATAACACGGATCGATCGCGCCGCGGCTAGCTCCGGCGCGATACAGCTCCGGCGTGGTGTAGTCGGAGTAGAGAATGTTCTCGGACTTGAGGCCGAGGGCGGCGAAGTAAGCATTGAAGAGCGGCGCGTAGGTGTAGGTATTCAGCAGGCGGGGAATGCCGACGCGGAAATCCTTGCGGCGCTCCATCAGAGGAACGCGTTCCTTGATGGCCTTGGCGATGAAGAAGCCCTTGGTGCTAGGGACGGGGTCGGCGACCACTTCGACATCGCGAGGCCGGAAGACATCGTGCGCGGCGATATCGACGAAGTTGGGATTAGCTTCCTTGATCTTGTCGATGTCGGACTTGATGTCCTTCATGTCGGCGAGGTCTTCGACGGTTCCCTTCTCGCAGGTCGCGATGATGAGACGCTGCTCACCCATGCGCAGCGGAACCTTCGTTTTGCGCGGCTGGAACTCGACCGGCTTCGGCAGCTCGACCACTTTGCTCGATCCCGGAGAAATTTGTATCTGAATCAAAGGCTCAGCCTTCGCCTTGAAAGGCGACGGCGCGTGAGAGCTGCATCCTCCGCCCGTGCTGCCCCCACCCGAGCTGCATGACGAGCCGTGCGCTTCTACCGGAGGCAGGTTGGCCTGGATGGCTTCGAGGCTGGGCAGTTGCGCAGCGGCTTCGGCGATTTCGGCGGGCGTTGCCATACGATCAGTCGCTGCGATGGCTGGCTGTTCCGCACCACTCACGTCCACGTCAATAAAGGTACGCAGGCAGTTGTTCTTGCAGAAATAGCAGCGGGTGTCTTCGTTGCGCGTGGTCCGGTAGCGGATATTCGCAACCGCTTCGAGTCCGATGAAGGTCGTCTGCTTACCATTGGTCCAAAGGCGCAGAGCCTCCTGCGCTGCGCCGATCGCTCCGGATTCGCCGCAGTGCTCGTGGACGATGATTTCCGGCTCTTTGCCGTTGGCGCGGAAGCTGGACTTGATGAAATCGACTTCCGCTTTTACCACGGCCATGTTGTTCTGCGTGCCGCCCTGCAGAACGAAGCGCGAGCCTAGCGCGGCAAGGTTCGGGATGCTGGCGACATACAGAAAGACGTTCTTCGGCAGCACGTCGGCCAGACCGGCGAGGATCTCCTCCGACCGCCAGCCCTGCCGCTGAAAATTGACGATGTCCGACTGCATGAACACCGCGCAGCCGTAACCGAATGACGGCATCGATTTCGCGGAGAAGGCGATATCGGCGAAGTCTTCGACCTTCAGCCCGAAACCTTCGGCGGTAGATTGCAGGAAATATCCGTTGCCTGCCGAGCATTGCGTGTTCAGCTTGAAATCCTTGACGCGGCCATCTTTGAGGACGATCAGCTTGATGTCCTGTCCGCCGACGTCGATGATGACGTGGGGATCGTCGTAAAACTTGAGCGCCGACTCGGTGTGCGCGACGGTTTCGACGAGAGCAACATCGGCGTTCAACACATCTTTGAGAATGTCCTTGGCGTACCCAGTCGTACCCACGCCCAGGACTTCGAGCGATGCTCCTTTGCTCTCGATTTGTTCGCGCAGTTTTTCGAACATCTCGATAGTGTCCTGGATGGGATTGCCGTTCGAAAGCTGATAGGTCTTGCAGAGGATCTCGCCGTCTTTGCCCAGCACGACCGCTTTCGTCGATGTCGAGCCTCCGTCGATGCCAACGAAGCCGGAAACAACCTGACCAGGTAGGAATTGAGCCGCGGTGAACTTCTTTCTCTTGTATTCAGACTTGAAGGAAACGAGTTCCGATTCTTCCGCAACCAACCCTTTGCCGCCCGCTGCTGCCTTCTCTTCTGTTCGGCCGTAGTCGATGTAGTAAAGCAGCTTCTCTGTACCCAGATAGCGGCCAACCGAAGGCTCCTCATCCTTGCCGAATTCCACTGAGCCCAGCGCAGCAAAGTACTGCGCGTTGTCCGGAACCTTGATCAGTTCTTCCGGCTTGCTGCCTTCCGGAATTTCGACCTTGCGCTCCTTCCACATGCGCGGGATGTTCGCCTGCCACGCTTCCCGCATGCCGCGGATAAATCCATTGGGCCCTCCCAGCAGCAGCACATGCGGCCGCAATGTGTGTCCGCGGGTAAGAACGCTGAGGTTCTGCAGCACGATAGCTTCGAAGAGCGAGGCCATCAGCTCATCGGAAGGCGTGCCCGTCTTCTGGAGGCCGTTGATGTCCGTTTCCGCGAAGACGCCGCACTTGCCGGCGACTTTGTGAAGCTTGATGCCGTGATATGCCTGATTCGACAGTTCGGATGCAGGAATCTTCAGCTTGGCGTTAATCTTATCGATGACTGCGCCGGTGCCGCCTGCGCATTTGTCATTCATCGACGGGATTTTCTTCTTGCGGCCAGTCTCTTCGTCGTCCTTGAAGACAATGATCTTCGCGTCCTGCCCGCCCAGCTCGATGACGGAGTAGACCTCGGGATGCATCTTCTCGACGGCGAGCGAAACCGCGTGCACCTCCTGCACGAATTTCGCGCCGACCATCTCAGCGATCGTTCCGCCGCCCGAGCCAGTGATAAAGATGCGCGTGTTCTCCGGCGATATGCCGGTGTCGGCCTCCATGCGGCGCAGAAACTCCAGCACCTTTTCCGGCTGGCGCGTCTCATGGCGCTGGTAGTCCGACCAGAGAATCTTGTCCGTAGCTGCATCCACGACGATCGCTTTGACTGTGGTCGAGCCGACATCCAAACCAACCAGAAATTTCTGCATCATCTTTTCCTCAGCTACAGAAGTTCGCCACGCGATAAGAAGACGGGCCGCCGGCACAGAGTCTTCGCAAAAGGTACGAATTTGCCGGTTACATCGCTATGATCGGCTGACGGGCGCTGCGACCGCAGTGAGCGGAACGCGCAAAGCAGCGCCGCCGAAAGAAGGCCCAGCGTCAGAATCGTACAGCCGTCCATCACTGCTCGAAGCGCGGCACGCATCACGCCACCTGCGATGTCATTGGAACGCGCACCTGCCGCCGCCAGGCCCGGTCGCGGTCCATGAGGTCGCTGACGTGCCAGGCAAACTGTGCGGCGGTTCCGGCGATTCCCTGGCGATGCGGGACCTTATAGAGTGCGTGCTTCAGCTTCGGGTGGCCTTCAACGTAGTCGCGCAGATCATCGAGTGACTTGCCGGTCTGCCCAAGAACGCTGTCGAACTCCGCCCGCGATTTGGCTTTGGCCTCGGCCAGCGCCATCTGCACGCGGCTGTGAGCATTCACCTCGCCCTCGCCGGAGGTCTCGATGGGCAGAAAGATCATGTCTTTATACTTGTTGATCACCCTCGACTGCACGCCATCCGATTGCGTCGATGGCATGCATCCGAAAGGTTTCAGCGCCAGCACCATGTGGCAGAGATGGTTGACGGTGTAGTAGACGTTCTTGCCCACTTCCATGTAGCCCTCTCCGCCGCGTGCGAGCTGGTGATAGAACGGATGCGCCAAGCGCGAGAGCTCCTTCTGCGGGATGAGATGATGCGCGGTGTCTCCCATGTGCTTGATGGTGCGGTGATAGAAGAAGTTCCACATCGCGCTGCCGGCGCTCAGGCCGCCGGTCTTCTTGAAGAGCTTTAGCTCGTTTGCAAGGCGCTTCTTGACCTCGTACCACTTCGGATCGCGGTAAGGCGCCTCGGCATAGGCGCGGGCCTTCGCGCCTTCCTTGGCCACATACATCATGTAGGCGATCCAGGTAGCGATAGGCTCGACCAGCACCTGCGCGCCTTCGCGCTCCAGGAAGGCAAACATGTTGAAGTTGCCGTCACCCTCGGTGGTCTGCGCCCAGAATTCGCCGGTGATCTTGATGACCGGCTTCACGCGCAGGCGATCAACCTCGATTGCGTCGATGCTGTCGCGACAGGCGTGCAGGGCATCGATATATTCCTTGCCATATAGATTGTGAGCGACTTTTCCGAGGGTGCAGCCGATCCCCGCGATCTTGTCGTGCTTGTTGAGATAGGGCTTAGCCCACTCCGGCGCGGCCTCGTTGATATGCCAGCGCTTGCGGTCGCGCAAGGTGTCGGTCAGAGTCTTTGCAGCATCGTGGATCACCTTGTCCGTCTCTCCCTTCTTCACTTCAAAGGGACGCACCTGATAGACCAACTCGTTCAGCACATCGCCCAGATTGAGCGCATTGAGCATCCCCATTCCGAAGTCGACGGAAAACTTCAGGCCAGGCTCGCCACTCGCCGCCTTGATGCCATCGGTCTGCTGAAACAGGAGGACGCGGAAACCCTCAAAACCTGAATTCTGCAACGCGAAACGATATTCCGCCTCATACATGCCGAAGCGGCACGGCCCGCAGGACCCAGCTGTAAAGAAGACGTAGTTGTCGATGATCTGCTGCTTTGTCTGTCCCTGCTGCTCGAGACTCTGCAGATAGCGAACGAGATTTCCGACGGTGAAATAGGTCGGGTTGCACTGGCCGTTATTGCCGAACTCCTTGCCGGCCTGAAAATCGGCGACAACAGGGGTTGGGATATTTTCGCAGCGATATCCGCTGCCGTGAAAGACAGCCTTGATCATCTCTTCGTGCTTCCAGGTGAGGCCGCCGAAAAGGATGGTAACGTAGTCACGTTCTTTGGCGGTGAACGTCCGCTCCACCGGCTTCTTGAACTCACGCATGCGTGCCAGCCCGGCCTCCGCGCGCAACCGCGCCCGTTCCGCGTCGATGCGTGCCTGAATTTCAACTTCAAAATCGGTCTGAACGATTTCTTCTGCTGCTGGCATATGCCTCTCCTGTTGGGGTCAAAGGTTGGGGTTGGCGTAACGCAGAAATCCGTGCGATCGCTCCGGCTGCCGGCTACATCTGGCCTTTCATTCCCTGGAATCCATGGGCAAGCTGCTTGAAAAAGTATTTAATAACGCGCTGGTCGTTGTAGCACCAGCCAAGAATGTGGTTTAGCGTCGAAAAACAATGGGTCTGGCAGGTTTCTTTCTGATGGTCGAGCTGTTTCGTATCGAATTTATGATCCCCTACAACGCCCCAGTCGTAACTTGCGGTGTACATCGGGAAGCAGGGCGCGAGTGTCCCATCGACGCGGATGATCATCGAGTTCTGCCCGGCACGGCAGTTCCATGGGAAGTGATCGCCTTTCATGAAGCCGACCATCTGCCAGAGCCGGGTGTTGGAGTTCACCATCTTGTATCCCGAGTCCTGCCTCTCGGTCAGCCACTGGATCGTTTCCTCGACAGCCGGCCAATCGTCTCGAGTGATATAGGTGACATTGTTGTCCGCGTGCTTGAAATGCTCATCCTGCTCGAGCAGTGGCGACTCATTGATGTGGTAGTCGGTCGCGATGCCGCAGTCATGGGCGATCTCCGTAAGCTCCCGCACATCGTCTAGGTTGTTGCGACAGATGTTGATATTCAGGAAGACCGAATAGCCGTAGCCGTACTGCTTGCGGACCAGGTAATCAAACTGTTTGCGGATGGGGACCAGAGCCTTCGGCAGGCCCGGTTTCAGATCGACCGCATCGACCGCGATATTGAATGTCGAGAGGCCCGCGTCTGCGAGTTTATCGATCACATCCGTTCGAAGCAGCCGCGCATTGGTGGGCAGATAAATCCAGAAGTTCTTTTTCGCCGCATAGTACGTGATCTTGTGGATGAGGTCCGGACGCAGTAGCGGCTCGCCTCCCATGTATGCCAGCACCCGGCAGCCGGTGCCGTGCAGCCAGTCCACGGACCGCTTCGCCGTGTCTTCGCTCATGCCTTTGACTTTGTTGTCGAAGGCCCAGCAGTAGTGGCAGTCCAGGTTGCACTTGAACTCCGTGAACAGGTACGCGATCAGGGGGTGGAAGTCGCCGGCCGTGACGCGCGAATGAATATACGGGAAGAGCCAGCCCTGCATCGCGTGGTAAATCTGGCCCGGCTTCCACTTCCGCTTTTCAGGTGGAACCCAGTCTACAGATTCGTCGGCTGGCCCGAGCAGATCCGGCTGCTGCGGAAAGATGGGCGCTGGAAAAGTCTGAGGTTGACCTAGAGGATAAAGCCCCATCGGCGGAGCCTGGGAATGCGTAAGAAGATTATGCAAAGGTACGTCAAGGCGAAAATTCGAAGTTTGCTCCGTGTGCTGTTCCACAGCCATCCGGACCCTCCAAGGTCAAAACTTCTTTCTTGCGAAATATGTGTTCTAGACGACCATCTGAAGTCTGTGACAGTGCAATACTTATCAAGTGAACAGCTGTGCCGTTGCACATAACGCGCCAGACCGTTAAGTAAGAATTTTCAGCAGTAAGTATTTGATAAAAAGCAGCTTGATCCGGGGTCGCAAGAAATACTGCTGGACCGGCGACACGCCAAATGCCAACTGATTAGCCGGATGCCAGATTATTGGCAGGCCGCCTCGTCCAAGACGGCGAGTGAATGTGCTCAAGGAGGTCTTTGTTGCTACCTTATGAACCTTTCGATCATCTATGAGCTAGCCGTTTGCGGGATCGCTTGAATTAGATTTTCTTGGACTTAGATGGAGAGTCAACGCAACAATCGAGAATCCGGCGCCGTTCGTCATCGTTCATTTGCGGAGAGCGATCAAGGGTTCCTCCGTTTCACGCGCCAGCTAAGGCAGCATCGCGACAAAGAAGACCTTCTAAAGACACTTCCCTCAGAGCTGCACACCTTCATACCCGCCAACACCGTCATGGTTATCCAAATGGACGGTTCGAATCCCCTATCGATCTGTGCTGTTAACGGCCATGGTCTGAAGTCTCTGGCTCCTCCGGATTTTTACTGGCCCACCCCATCGGTATATCAATGGGTACATGAGAACCAGAAGCCGCTGATGATTCCCTCCATCGCTGAGGAAGCCAACTTTCGGGAGAACATGGAATGGTTCCGTTCAAATGGGGACCGGTCGCTTTGCATTCTGCCGCTGGGAACGGCGCTTCGTCCGCTGGGAGTCCTATGTGTCGGACGTTCGTCTGAAGATGCTTTTTCCGAAGAGGACATTTCCTTCTTGGTCCTGGCTGCCGACCATGTGGCCCTGGCGCTCGACGATCGCCTGAACTTCGCGGCTTCTGAGAGAGCGCGCCTGCAGCTTGAAAATGAGCGGACGAAGCTTAAGTTCATTCTCGACCTGAACAACAGCGTCGTCTCCAATCAGGAACCCAGGCAGTTGATCCAGGCCATCTCCCCAGGCATTCGCAATGTAATGCAACTCGATGCGGTCGCTCTCATGCTGCCAGCCGCCGACAACCAATGCCTGGAAATTCATGCGATGGATTCTTCCGACACCGAAGAAGTGCCCTCGAGAGGCTATGCCTTTCCCCAGGAGCTCGCCGAACGAGTCTTTCGCGCGGGCAAACCATGGACTGGCAACACTAGCGAGAAACTGCCGCAATCTCTCGATAAAAAGCGGACATCACTGGAGAGATTTCAGGCGATGTGCTTTGTCCCCTTGATCCGTTGCAACCGCACGCTCGGGGTGCTCTCTGTGGCAAGGCTGCGGAGAGAATTCTTCACTCACCAGGATGTGGAGTTCCTGCTTCAGATCGCTGGCCAAATAGCGATCGCGATTGATAACGCGGTCGCCTATCGAAAGATTTCTGAACTCTCCGACCGGCTCGCGCAGGAAAAGCTCTACTTCGAGGACGAGATACGGAACGAGCTGAATTTCGAAGAGATTGTTGGCAACAGTACCGTTCTTCTTCGCGTGCTGCGCCAAGTTCAGGCTGTGGCTCCAACAGATTCCACCGTTCTTGTTTACGGCGAAACGGGCAGCGGCAAAGAGCTCATCGCACGCGCCGTGCACAAACTGAGCCGGCGCAGTTCTCATCCATTCGTCAAGCTCAACTGCGCGGCCATCCCGACAGGACTGCTCGAAAGTGAGCTCTTTGGTCACGAGAAAGGAGCCTTCACCGGGGCGATTGCGCAACGCATAGGACGCTTTGAACTGGCGTCGGAAGGGACCATATTTCTCGACGAAGTTGGAGAAATACCGCTCGAGTTGCAGCCAAAGCTGTTGCGCGTCCTGCAGGAGCGCGAATTCGAGCGATTGGGCAGTTCCCGCACTTTGCGCTCAGACGCGCGTCTCATCGCCGCAACCAATCGAGATCTGCACGCAATGGTCGACGCTCAAAAGTTCCGCTCCGATTTGTTCTACCGGTTGAATGTGTTCCCGATCCATGTGCCCCCTCTGCGTGACCGGTCCGAAGACATCCCCTTCCTGGTCCGGCACTTCGCCCAGCATTTTGCTCGCCTGATGAAGAAACAGATCGACACGATCTCTACCGAAACGATGAACGCCCTCGTCCGCTACCCATGGCCTGGAAACATTCGCGAGCTCCAGAACGTAATAGAACGCGCGGTCATTCTGTCGTCGGGCAAGGAACTCAAGGTGCCGATTTCAGATTTGAAGCCTCGGCTTACGGAGAACGAAGGCGGCAACGGCGTGATGACTCTGGAGGAGATGGAGAGGCGGCATATCCTCTATGTTCTCGAGCAGTCGAACTGGGTCTTCTCCGGCCCGAACGGCGCGGCCGCCAGATTAGGATTGAAACGACCAACGCTGCAGTTCCGCATGCAGAAGCTCGGAATCACACGTCCTGTTCGCCACTGAATGAGTGCCAACATATTGACGGCAGTGCCAGTTGGCAAGCAGGTCATTCGTAAAGCTTTCCGGCAAATCCTCCGATGGAGTCGCTCTAACTCCTTTTAATTCGTAATCCCGGAAAAGATCAATGCAGTGATCCTCTGGCAACTGGATTGCCTGTGAGTTATGCATGCGCCCTGGCATGATTTTGCGGCGTTTATAAGCATTCCTGATGTTTAACAAGGCCAGAGTTTTTGGGAAGGGTGGACAGAAATTCTGAGATTTTAACGCTGAAGATTGCCATGTTGAGGATCACGGTAGAAGAGAGCCCGGCAGAAGAGAAGTGGATTCTTCAGGGCCAGTTAACTGGAGACTTTGCCTCCGAACTCAGGGCAAACTGGCGGGTTTCGCTCGATCGATGTTCGGACAGGTCCCGTGTTGTTGTCCTTAGCGACGTTACCGTGATCGACAAGAGCGGCGAAGAGATTCTCCTCGAGATGATTCATCAGCGCGCAAGATTCGTGGCAACCGGCATCTACACGCGACATTTGTTGAAGGAGTTACAAGCCCGAATAAACACGGAATGCAACTCCGACCTAGGCTGACTTACTTAGGCGCGCTGCTAAAACTCTGCCCGTTGACTCAATCGATCGCTTTGTAGGACGAATACGATCATCTCCTCTGTCCTTCTCGCTCTGAGATCGTCGATCACCGCAGCGAGTCCATGCATGCCTCGCGTCAATCTTTCCGTTCCTCATCAGACAAGCCAAGAATCCCCTGGCCATCAACGTACAGGCTAAGGACTAACAGCGACTACCGGGACGAAGACGTTGGTTGTCCCCCAGAGCAGGTGAAGCTCGGTCTTATTTCCTGCCGTGTGTTCGAAGGCGATCTTGAAGGTCTCGACCGGCGCGCTGGGAATGACGCCTTCGAGCATCTTGACTCGGCCCAGGTCCTGATCCTGGTTGTAGACCGTACCCCATTGGCCAGTCTGCTTATTGACGATTAATGTCCAGCCGTGCTCCTCGGGCAGACTATAGATCGTGTAGGTTCCCGCGGGAACCGCCAGATCCCCGATGCGAAGGCCGGAGGGTGTCTTGAGCGTGGTCGCCGAGTTTGCTCCGGTGCGCCAGACCTTGCCATAGGGGGCGAGGTCAACCCCGATCTTGCGTCCTTTCAAGGAGGGCGCGCAGTAATAGATGGTGACGTCCTTTCCGCCCAGTGTGACGCTGGCCTGCGCGGGAGGGCTGGGAGGGTTCGGATTATGCGGATCGCACTGAGCGTGTACGTAAGTAAGTGAAAACAGAACGGCGGCGGCAAGCAGGAAAATTCTGCAACAGAATCGTTTGCGGAGCATAGAAGATCTCCTTGCGGGATGAGTGGACCGAGTCCATAAGACCGCGGATGGATGTGGTCTGTCAAAGCCGCGGGTGATTCTCGACGCCCGCCGTAGTATTCTTAAGGAGCGCGCCCGTAGCTCAGCTGGATAGAGCGATTGCCTCCGGAGCAATAGGTCGGGAGTTCGAATCTCTCCGGGCGCACCATCCCTTCAATC
>Ga0210398_10000248_pt1 | contig 66402 bp, 55 predicted proteins | sample IncBWC4OmetaG_FD_161047 | JGI IMG/M metagenome (GOLD analysis project Ga0210398, IMG submission 161047) | Forest soil microbial communities from Barre Woods Harvard Forest LTER site, Petersham, Massachusetts, United States - Inc-BW-C-4-O | ecosystem: Environmental > Terrestrial > Soil >... | reverse complement strand
GATTTCATTCGTGACGTGCGGGATGACCTGCACGGTCGCACCGAGATAATCGCCGCGCCGCTCCTTTTGGATGACGCTCTCGTAAACCTGGCCGGAGGTGAGATTGTTTAAGCGCGAAAGTTTCCCGCTCGTGAAGCGTTCGTAGTGGCCGAGATCGAGATCTGTCTCCGCGCCGTCCTCGAGCACGTAAACCTCGCCGTGCTGAAACGGGCTCATCGTGCCCGGATCGACATTGAGATAGGGGTCGAATTTCTGGATGCGCACGGTCAGCCCGCGCGATTCCAGCAGCGCGCCCAACGCCGCCGCTGTCAGGCCCTTGCCCAGCGAGGAAACCACACCGCCCGTGACAAATACATACTTCATCGTAAAGTAATAATGGCAGGGCCAAAAGGCTGACAAGTCAAACGTGACGGAACGAGGATCTGTCTTCGAAGTGGCGTGGCGGTAGGAGCCTGCTTGCAGGCGACCTTTACCGGCACCATATCGCCTGCAAGCAGGCTCCTACCGTGGCACAAGATGTACGTCCTTAAGGTAGGGGCGGCTGCCCCCAGCCGCCAAGGCTTCGCACTTGTCGCCGACCATTGAGATTCGGCCCGTTGGGGCAACGGGCCCTACCGATACTACCTAAAGACCAGCCACACCAAGGCGGCCGCGCCCAGGATGAGGATCGCGACCATAATTACCATGAGGCTCCATTTCAGCAGCTTGCCCACAAGCCACAGCGCAAATATCCCCGCGACAACCGCGCACACGGCAACGAGCCACGGTGGATAGGCCTCGGCTGAATGAAGCAGCGTCTGGGTGTTGATGGGCATGTTGGGTTATACGGTTTTTGTCATTCCAAAGCGCTGAACAAGGCGTGGCCCAGCTTGCCTGGAACACAGGCTGAACGGCTTCGCGCGGCAGCGCGGGTGGAGCGACTTGTCCTCAAGGCGCTTTTCGCTGGCAGCGGCAAATAGCGCATTGAGGTCAACGCGCTCCACCTCGAAAGGCTGAATTTAAACCGTGATTGGCCTGGGTTCATTATGGGCGGCAAGGCACTGAGTCTCTGCAGCCTAGACATAAGATTCCTCGCACGGCTCGGAATGACAGCAAAATTATCTGTACGGTCATGGTTGTTTCCCAGTTTTAACCGATGGTTAGACTCAAAATGATTTGCGCCGCACCTCGCCCAAGGCCCAACTCGTTCCATGCAATCAAAGCCCCAGCTTCTCGTCTGGCTCACCTGCGACGGCGTTCACATCGATCCCGCCTCGGGCAAGCATACCATTCTCGGCGTCTTCTCCAACATCAAGGCCCACCGTTTTCCCGTCACCCACCCGTTCATGATCTGGTTTCTGACCCTCACAGACTGCACGGCCGGCCAGCACAACATCCGCATCTCCCTCGGTCGCGATCCCACGCAAATGACCCAGCTGCTCGAGCGCCCGTTTGAATCGCCCGGCCCGCTCCAGCGCATCAACCTCATCAACGAAATCCGCAACCTCAGCTTTCCCCAGCCCGGCGAGTATTCGATCCTCATCGAAATCGACGATGAACCGCTCGTCGCCACCAACCTGACCGTCACGAACTGAACTTCATGCCTTATCCGCGCACTGCCCGTCCCGCCCTCATCATCGGCTCCGTCGCCATCGACCGCGTCGCCACGCCCCACGCCCAAAGCGACAATATCCTCGGCGGCGCCGCGAGCTACGCCTCCATCGCCGCCAGTTATTTCACGCCCGCGCGCCTCGTCGGCGTTGTCGGCGGAGATTTCCCGGAGAAATTCACCAAGCTCTACCGCAAGCACGGCATCGACCTCGCCGGCCTGCAAACCGAGCCAGCCGGAAAAACTTTTTATTGGTCCGGGCGCTACCGCGAAAATTTCGCCGGCCGCGACACGCTCGAAATCCAGCTCAACGTTTTCGCGAATTTTTCGCCCACGCTGCCGCCCGCCTACCTCGACACGCCGTTCGTCATGCTCGGCGCCATCCAGCCCGCGCTCCAGTTGCACGTGCTCGACCAGCTCCCGCGCGGGAAGAACCGTCCCTTCGTCCTCGCCGACACCTTTGACCTCTGGATCAACACCGCCCGCCCCGAGCTCGAACGCCTGCTGAAGCGCATCGACCTCCTCGTGATCAACGAAGACGAATCGCTCCTCCTCACCGGCGAGCGCAACCTCATCCGCGCCGGCCACGCGCTGCGCCGCATGGGCCCGCGCGCCGTCGTGCTCAAGAAAGGCGAACATGGCTCGCTCCTTTTTCACCCCGACGGCTTCTTCGCGCTACCCGCCTACCCTGTCACGAAATTCATCGACCCCACCGGCGCGGGCGACAGCTACGCCGGCGCGCTCATCGGCTGCCTTGCCTCCGCCAACCGCACCGACTTCGCCGCGCTCAAGCGCGCCGTCGCCTGCGCGACGGCCTGCGCCAGCCTCACGGTCGAGAGTTTCAGCGTCAACCGCCTCAGCTCCGCCGGCCGCAAGGCGATCGACGCCCGCCTGAAGGAACTCAGCCGCATGACGCGGTTTTGAGAAAAGTTTTAGCGCAAAGACGCGGAGCAGAGAAAAGACAGGTGGAGCGCGGCGTCCCGACGCGCTCTAAACCCGGCGAGAACAGCCGGATCAATCCTTCACCACAAAGGCACGAAGGACACGAAGCCAAGCCTCTTTGATATCTTTGTGTCTTCGTGGTGAATTAATCTGAGCGCGTCGGGACGCCGCGCTCCACCTTAAATCCAGCTTTGCTTAATATTTTTCCAGCCATCCAAAAAATAAATATTGACAGATTACTCTGTATAACAGAGTAATCTGCTTATGAACATTTCCCCTGAAGAAGCCGCCCGGGCGCTGGGCGAGATCGAAGCGTCGCGCGCGGCCATGCGCACCACCGTTCGCGGTTATCGCGGCCATTATATGCTCTGGTTGTGGGGTGGCCTTTGGGTCGTTGCCGCTCTGCTCGTCGAATTCGAGGGCCTGCATAGCCTGCTTATTTTTCGCAACTGGTTGATGCCCGCCGGCATCATCGTCACCTTCCTGATCATGCTCTTCCAAGGAACAAAAATACGCTCACCGGTAAACAAACGGTTCCTCGGTGTGCTGGCTATCATCGTGATCTTTGCCTTCATTTGGCCATTCGTGCTCAGAGGGCGGGCCACCGCCCGGAGCGACTTCGCCTACGGAGCCCTCATGGCCATGTTCTGCTATATCGTCGCGGGGATTTGGTTCGACTGCTATCTCCTCTGGATTGGCCTCCTGATCAGTGCCCTTATTCTTGCCGGCTTGTTTTTTTTCCCGGCCTTTTTCTGGTGGAGCGTGGTTTTAAGCGGCGGGACGCTGGTCGGCACCGGTTTCTATGTGCGCTATTTCTGGCGCTAACCAGACCGCTCCCATGGACGAACTCGACGCCATCATCCATCAACCCGCCCGCCTGCAAATCATGGCCGCGCTCTGCCAGCTCAAACCGCTTAGCCAGGTGGATTTCACCTTTCTAAAAACCAAGTTGAACCTGACCGACGGCAACCTCGGCGCGCATCTGCTCACGCTGGAGGAAAAAGGTTACATCGCCGTGGAAAAGACCTTTGTCGCCCGCCGGCCCAAAACCTTCGTGTCCGCCACTGCCGCAGGGCGGCACGCGTTCGACGCCCACGCCGCCGCGCTGAAGGCCATCCTCAAAGCCAAATAAGTCTATTGCATGAACCTGAAAACTATCCTGATCACCCTGGTCTTGGGTCTAACCGCCGCGGTGGTGATTAAAATTATCGCCGATCGGAAATCCGCTCTTCCGGCCGCGCCAGCGCAACCGAGCGAAGCGGTTGTCGCAATCCAGGCGCCGCCCCCTATCGCTCCTCCCGCCAATAAACTCCCAGCCGTTTCCAGTGCCCCGCCAGTTTCACCCGCCGTCAAATCGGATCCCGTTGTCATCGCCGTCGCCAATGCGCTCGACCGGTTGACTTCGCCCCAAACCAGTTTCGCCGAAAGGCGGGCCCTATTGGATCAATTGCGGAAGGCGGGAGAGCTCGATGAAGTCATCGAGGGACTCAAAGATATTGCCGCGGACAACCCTGGCGATGCGTCCATCCCGACCGCGCTGGGCGAGGCTGAACTTGCCAAGATTCGGTCGGTGCTGGAAACCGGCGGTGACCAAAGCGACATTCCCATCCTCGGGATGCAGGCCGATCAGAATTTCAACCGGGCGCTCAAGATCGACCCGAAGAATTGGGAGGCCCAATTTGAGAAGGCGGCTTCCCTGGCCCATTGGCCGCCCGAACTGAACAAGGGGCCGGAGGTGATCCAACGGTTGTCGAGCCTGGTCACCCAACAGGAAACGATGCCCGTCCAGCCTGAGTTTGTGCGGACCTACATTTTATTGGGCCAACAGTATCAAACCGCCGGGCAGGCCGACAAAGCCATCCAGACCTGGCAGCAGGGCGTCGCCAAATTCCCCATGAACACAACGCTGCAAAAGAATCTGGCCCATGCCATCGCCCAGTAAATATCCTTTCTCCCGGCGCGCCCGGCGGCGACGAGTGCTATAGCCTCGTCGGTCGCGCCCTACCCTGCCTCTGCGTTCTCGAATCTCTGGGATTTAATTTTTCTTTGCGGAGTTCGCGCCTTGGCATGAGATCCTTCGGTTCATGTCCGCCGATCTCGCCTCGACCATCCCGCACATCGCGCAGACGCCAGCGCCGCACATAAACCCGCGTGAACGACTCCACGGCCTGGACCTGCTAAGAACCGCGGCGATCTTACTGGTCATTGTATGGCACCTGCCGCACTCGGTTTACCCGCTCCCGTGGCGGCCCGCCACTTGGGCCGGCGTTGATTTGTTTTTCGTCCTGAGCGGATACCTTATCGGTTCGCAGCTCATGCGGCCTTACGCGAATGCCATGCGTCCGTCATATCTGGATTTCTTCCTGCGACGCGCCATCAGGATATTGCCCGCGTATCTGGTGGTCCTGTTGATCTATTTCACGATCCCGCAGTTTCGCGAACAATCGAACATTTCGCCCTGGTGGAAATTCCTGACCTTCACGCAGAACCTGGGCCTGGATGCCCACACCGCAGGTGCTTTTTCCCACGCCTGGTCGCTTTGCGTCGAAGAACATTTCTACCTTCTATTACCAATCATCGTTTACGGGTTCATGAGGCGGCCCAGCCTCATGAAAGCCGGGGTTCTCGTTGCTGCCATCATCCTGTTTGGGCTCATCGCGCGAAGTTTTCTTTGGATGCATTACATCGCCCCGATTAGCACTCCCGGCTGGCAGCTGGGAAATAAATACCTGGAGGCAATCTATTATCCAACGTACACTCGACTGGACGGCTTGCTTGTTGGCGTTCTGCTGGCTGCTGCTAAATTATTCAGGCCGGCTTGGTGGGCAAAAATTACCTCGCACGGAAATGCGCTTCTCGGCGCAGGGACTTTGATTTTAATGATTTCATTTTGGATCTGCCAGGACATGTTTTCCTTTGCCACCGCTGCTGTTGGATATCCCCTGCTGGCCGCAGGCTTCGGGTTACTGGTCTTATCGAGCCTGAGCCAAGGGAGCATTTTGGCAAAGCACCGCGTAATTGGAGCAACCACAGGCGCAACCCTGGCCTACAGCACCTATTTGACCCACAAGGCCGTGATGCATCTTGATCAACAATACTTGAGCCGCTTTTTGCCGCTGGAAGGCTTATTCGGCCTGGCGATCTACGGGTTTTCATTCCTGATCGTGGCAAGTGCGCTGTATCTTTTGGTCGAACGCCCTTTCCTGAAACTCCGGGATAAAATCTTGGGCAGCCAACTCAGAACGAGCAAACGGGATCCACTACCTGAAGGCGCAAACGTTGATGAAGCGCTACGCCCAATGACGACTTGACGTCAGCGGCTATATTTTCGGGCTTCAATTTTTCTTTGCGGAGTTCGCGACTTTGCGCGAGGTTCCCCGTTTATGTCCGCCGATCTCGCCTCGACCGTCACGCAAATCGCGCAGCGCGCCCGCGCCGCGTCGCTCGTGCTTGCGATCGCGCCCACCGCCGCGAAGAACGCCGCGCTGCTCCGGTTGGCCGAATTGCTGGAGCAAAAATCCGCCGAACTTCTCGCCGCGAATCAAAAAGATCTCCTCTCGCCCCACGCCACGGGCCTCTCGCCTTCTGAAATTGACCGCCTGACGCTCACCAAGAAACGCCTCGTGCAGCTCGCCGAGTCCGTCCGCCAGGTCATTACCCTGCCCGATCCGGTCGGGAATATTTTGGAAGACATCACGCGCCCCAACGGCCTGCGCCTCCGCAAGGTCCGCGTGCCCATCGGCGTCGTCGGCATTATCTACGAGGCGCGTCCCAACGTCACCATCGACTGCGCCATCCTCTGCCTGAAGTCCGGCAACGCCGCCATCCTCCGCGGCGGCAGCGAATGCTTCCACACCAACATGGCCCTCGCCGCGCTGGTGCAGGAGGCGCTTGCCCACGCCCAACTGCCCGCCGATGCGGTCCAGCTCATCCCCACCACCGACCGCGCCGCGCTCACCACCCTGCTCAAGCTCGACGCGCTAATCCACTGCATCATTCCCCGCGGCGGCGAGAGCCTCATCCGCTTCGTCGCGCAGAACAGCACCATTCCCGTTATCAAACATTACACCGGCATCTGTTTTGTTTATGCGGATCGCGCCGCCGACTTGGCCATGGCGGAAAAAATCGTCCTGAACGCCAAGGTCTCCCGTCCCGGCGTCTGCAACGCCGCGGAGCAACTCCTCGTCCATCGCGACATCGCGGAAAAATTCCTGCCGCAGGCCGCGCGCGCGCTGCTCGCCCAAAAAGTCCAGCTCCGCTGCGACGCCGCCAGCGCCGCGATCCTGGCGCGCGAGAAACTTTCGTTCACGCCCGCGACCGCCGCCGACTACCGCACCGAATTTCTCGACCTCATCCTCGCCGTGCGCGTCGTCGATTCGCTCGACACCGCCATCGCCACGATCAACCGCGACAGCTCCGCGCACAGCGACGCCATCGTCACGACCGACGAGGCCGCCGCGCAGAAATTCCTGGCCGGCGTGGACAGCGCCACGGTTTTCTGGAACGCCAGCACGCGCTTTCACGACGGCTTCGAGTTCGGCCTCGGCGCGGAGATCGGCATCAGCACCGACCGCCTCCACGCGCGCGGCCCGATGGGCCTGAACGAACTCTGCAGCCACAAATGGCTCGTCACCGGCACCGGCCAGGTGCGGGGGTGACTGCGGCAAGCCAGTTTTTCACCGCGAATAAACGCTAGAACGGTTTCAAAATTAGTGTAGCCACGAAGGATCACAAAGAACACAGAGAACAACTTCTCTTTGAGCTCTATGTGATCTTTCGTGGCAAAAAATCCGGTCATAAAAAAGCCCCGCGCGAGGCGGGGCTTTGATTGTGCAGCGATGAATTTAGTTCAGGGCAACTAAGCTTACTGAACCACCTTCAGGGCGCCCGTGCTGTCGACATAGATCGTGCCCGGGCCGTTCGCGGTGGCGCTGATCTGGTCGGTCGTGAAACCCTTGATCATCAGGAAACCATCCTTGGTGATGATAATCTGCGGGCTGAACGGCGGAACGCTCAGGTTGGCATTCAACTGGACGCGGATCGGGAAAACACCATAGCCCGGAACATTGGTGCTGGTTGAGAAGTTTGGAACCGGGACAAATAACGGTTCGATGCCGATCCCTTGGTCAGGCGTCATGGAGACGCTGAGCGTATCCCCTTGGTGTATTTCCACGGTGGTGACAAAATTTAACTCGGTCCACCATGGCCCCGGCGTCTGCACCAAGCCGCCAAAGGATTGATTCAAGATCGTTTGCGCGCCGTCCGTGATCACGAGATGCATGCCAAACGGATTCTGGTTATTGCCGCCCTGGAACCGGAATTGGTTCAAGAAGCCCGTTTGCTGGGCCACGATGGTAAACGAATAGGTGCCGGTCAGGAGATAGCTCTCACCACTCGCGAACTGGCGATCATCGAATACGGTAACCGGGTTGGACGGGTTGCCGGGATTATTCATGCCCATCGCGATGGCGCTGGACGTTGAAGTGATAAACGCCGAGGGATCGAGATTGAGCAGACCGGCAGGACCTTGCGGACCGACAGCGCCAGTGGCTCCAGCCGGGCCGGCGATGCCTTGTGGGCCTTGCGCACCAGGCGCGCCCGGCGTGCCGGGAATTCCTTGCGGGCCCGTTGCACCAGTATTGCCAGTCGCACCAGTGGCACCGGTTAAACCCGTTGCGCCAGTCGCGCCGGTCGCGCCAGTCAGACCAATCGGACCTTGCGGACCAACCGCACCGGTTGCACCGGTGTTGCCCTGCGGACCTTGGGGACCGACCGCTCCAGTTGCGCCGGTAAGGCCGATCGGACCTTGAGGGCCGACATCACCCTGAGGACCCTGCGGTCCAACGGCTCCGGTTGCGCCGGTAGCACCCGTTGCGCCGGTAAGTCCAGTCGCGCCTTGCGGACCGACGGCGCCAGTGGCTCCAGTCGCACCAGTCAAACCAATCGGACCTTGTGCGCCAGTGAGGCCGATCGGACCCTGCGGGCCGGTAGCACCGGTAGCTCCCGTCGGGCCGACGGCACCGAACGTCACATTGAGATGAGCAGGGCGATCATCTTGTTCATGACTGCCTGGCGTGATGGTCAAAACATAAGTACCGGGAGCGGCCGCTATGCTCGCGGGAAAGCTCACGAGCAATTGCTGGCTCGCGGCATTAAACGAAACCACCGGGAGCGTCACGTCGCCCGATGGAGTAGCGAGCGATACATTGCCCGAAAAAGTCGTGTGAGCGGCCAAATCAAGGCCCGAAATAACCAATGTATCATTGGTATAATTCGGCTGGGCACACGTAATGGCGAGCGATTGTGGATCGGCCCGCAGGGATGAACCGGAAACGAGCATCGCCAAAGCGATGGTCGGCAATAGGAATATTTTCTTGGTTATATGCATGTTAGTTGAGGAGCGCACTGGAAGGGGGTCTCGGCGTATTGCAGAAACTCGCGCAGGGGGTCGTTAATGCAGAACGTAAGGTAGTCTCATCAAGAAAATTAATGTAAATTTCTTGCAACAAACCTGTGACACGCTGCTTCGGAGCATCCTCCGCAGCCACCCATGAATCGGCACCGGCCAGGTGCGCGGGGAACCACTGCAATACAGTTTTTAACCGCGGATGAACACGGATGGACGCGGATTTGGATTTAAAAGATCGATCTATCTCGATCCTTTTTGCCGCAAAGGTCACAGAGACAAAAAAGCGATGTTTTTCTCTGCGCTCTCAGCGTCCTCTGCGGTGAAAACAGAGGATATATTCGCGGTTTAACTGAATGGATATATCAGTGACAATCAGTGGCCATCAGTGGTTAAACTGTTCCCTACTCGCTACTCCCCGCCATGTCCGCCTCACCCAAGTCCCTTTCCGCCGACGCGCTGCTTCAGCGTCTCACGTGGGATGACCTCGATCCCGGCCATCTGCGCCGGCTGGTCGAGATGGCGCGCGACGAGGATTTGCATGGGCTCGGCCTGCGCACGCGTCCCGCGCGCACGGGCGATCTTTCCACCGCCAGCATCGCCGGCGCGGCCGCGCGCTCCGGCACGGCGGATCTGGTCGCGCGCGAACCGCTCACCGTGTGCGGATTGCCGCTGCTGCCGCTGATTCTCTCGATTTACGGCGGCCGCGCCACGGCCCAACTCCACACCCGCGACGGCGCCCGGCGGCCCGCCGGCGCCGTGCTCGCCACGCTCAGCGGCGACCCGCGGACGTTGCTCACCGCCGAGCGCATCATCCTGAATTTTCTCCAGCGCCTCAGCGGCGTAGCCACCCAGACGCACCGCTACGTTGAGACGCTCGGCGCCACGCGCACACGCCTGCTCGACACGCGCAAGACCACGCCGGGTTACCGCATGCTCGAAAAATATGCCGTGGCCTGCGGCGGCGGCTGGAACCACCGGCTCGGACTTTTCGACCGCGTAATGCTCAAGGACAACCACCTCGCTCTGCTCGGTTCGAGCGGCGGCCTCGCCGCGGCCGTCGCCGCGGCCAAGCGTGCCGCGCCCGAACTCCCGGTGGAAATCGAGGTTGATTCGCTGGCGCAAATCCCGTCCGCACTGGCCGCCGGCGCGGATGTCCTGCTTCTCGACAATTTCACGCCCGCCCAGCTCCGCCGCGCCGTCGCGCTCATCGGCGGGCGCACATTCACCGAGGCGAGCGGCGGCATCACCCTGAAGAATCTTCCGCGCCTGGCCGGCCTCGGCCTCGATTTCATTTCGACCGGCGCGCTCGTGCACCACAGCGTGTGGGCCGACATCGGCCTCGACTGGAAAACATGAAAAGTTATCGGTTCACAATTCACGGTTCACGGTCGCGCTTGGTTTCCGGAAACGGTGAACTGTGAACCGATAACCGTGAACCTTCCCGCATGAGCCAGCCCGAAACCGTCATCCTCCGCGAATTGCTCGACAGCGAGTCTGGCTTCGTCTCCGGCACCGCACTCGCGAAAAAACTCGGCATGAGCCGGGTCGGCATCTGGACGCACATGGAAAAACTGCGCACGCAGGGCTTCGCGTTCAAGGCGGTGCGCAGCCAGGGCTACAAACTCACGCGATCGCCGGCCACGCTCAACCCGGCCCTGATCGAAGCCCACCTGCGCCGGCGCGCGCGCGGCTTCGGCCTGGCTTTTTTCGACGAGATCGACAGCACCAACAACGAGGCCGAGCGCCAGCTTGCGGCCGGCCGGCCCGCGCCGTTCGCCGTCCTCGCCCGTCGCCAGACGCACGGCCGCGGCCGCTTCGGCCGGACGTGGCACAGCGAGGCCAACGGAAATCTCTACCTGAGCTTTGCCTTCCGCCCGCGCCTCGAACCCGCGCGCATGCAAACGTTCACCCTCTGGATGGGCGTCAACATCTGCGAGCTCGTCGCCAATTTTTGCTCGCTTGCGCCCGGCCTCAAATGGCCCAACGACCTCGTTTTCGCCGGGCGCAAGGCCGGAGGCATGCTGACCGAGGCACGCGTCGATGCCGACCAGATCCGCGACCTCGTCTTCGGCCTCGGCCTCAACGTCAACGCCCCGCGCGACGCCTGGCCGCGCCCGCTCGCCGCCACCGCCACCTCGCTCGCCGAGCAAACCGGCGCGCCGCTCGACCTCAACCGCTTCGCCGCCGCGCTCATCGGCCGCGGGCTGCTGGCCTACACTGGCTTCGTCGAGGGCGACCACGCCAAAACCTTCGCCGACCTCTGGGCCCGCTACGACGTGCTGCGCGGCCAGTCCGTCACCCTCATGCAGGGCGAGAAAAAAATCCCAGGCACGGCCACCGGCATCGACGACGAAGGCTCGTTGCTCCTGCGCACCGACGCCGGAAAAATCCTCCGCTTCCGCGCCGGTGAAGTGACGATGGAAAAAGAGGAGTCGAGGACAAAAAGTTAAGAGTCGAGAGTCTAGAGCTGAGAGGCCGGAGGCAAGCAACCCGGCAATGGATCAGTTCAACAACGGCTACATTTCGCATTGCGCGTGAATTGTCACCAATCTGTCGTTCCGAGCGCCGCGAGGTTCTCAGCCGTTACAACAGAATACGAGATTCCTCGCTACGTTCGGAATGACAAAAAAACAGGGCCCCTTCAGCGGCTCCCAGCTCTTGACTCTCGACTCTCGACTCTCAGCTCTCAACTCTCAACTCTCAGCTCTGGACTATCATGTCCCTCCTCTGCATCGACATCGGCAACACCCACACGCACTACGGCGTCGTCGCCACGGGTGCGACCGTCTTTCAGCGCGCGCTGCCCACGCGATCGCTCGACGATGCCCGTGAGGGCTTCGGCCCCGTGCTCGCGCAGATCCTGGCCGGGCACCCTGCGATCGAGGGCGCGGCTTTTTGTTCCGTCGTGCCCGCGGCCACGGAAAAACTCTCGCCGCTCCTCGCCGCGCTGAAACTGCCCCGGCCGGTTTTCCAGCTCACTTATGAAAAGAAACTGGGCGTGCGCATCGGCTACCCGCGACCGAAGGAGATCGGCGCCGACCGCCTGGCCAACGCGGCCGGCGCGCACGCGCTTTACGGTTCGCCCGCCATCGTGATCGACCTCGGCACGGCGGTGACTTTCGACATCATCACGCAATCGCGCGGCTACGAGGGCGGCATCATCGCGCCCGGCGTCGAGGTCATGCGCCGCTACCTGCACGAGCAGACGGCGCTCCTGCCGGCGCTCGACGATTCGCTCGAGGTCACGCGCGCCATCGGCCAGTCCACCGTCGAGGCGATGCGCATCGGCACGGTGGTCGGTTTTGGCGGCATGATCCAGGCGTTGCTCGACGCCGTGCTGGCCGAACTCGCGCCGCGCGGCGAGCCCCTGCCCCGCGTGCTCGCCACCGGCAGCAGCGCGGCGCTGCTCGATAAAACCCTGCACCATCCTTTCACTCCCGTGCCCGACCTCACCCTGCGCGGCCTGGCCGCGGCCTGGCAGCTCAATATTTCGTAAACTTTTCTGGTGCAGTCGTGTCAAACGGTTGTTCAAATAGAAGCCAACTCCATGCCCGTTGCTGACATCGCCACCGCGCCCGCCATCGAAGTCTCGCACCTCGTCAAGACTTACTCCGGGGTTACCGCGGTCAACGATATCAGTTTCACGGTCGCACGCGGCGAGATCATCGGCTTCCTCGGCCCCAACGGCGCCGGCAAGAGCACGACGATGCGCATCCTCACCGGCTATCTGCCAGCCACGTCCGGCAGCGTGAACCTCTGCGGCCTGCCCGTGGCCACGCAGCCCGACGACGTCAAACGCCTCATCGGTTACATGCCCGAGAACAACCCGCTACCGGAGGACATGCGCGTGATCGAGTATCTTTATTATCGCGGCCGCCTGAAGGAAGTGCCCCGCCGCAAACTCGGCCCGCGCCTCGATGAAATCCTCGAGCTCTGCGACCTCAAACGCGTCCGCCACCGGCTCATCGGCAAACTTTCCAAAGGCTACCGCCAGCGCGTCGGCATCGCCGAAGCCGTCCTGGCCGAGCCGCCCGTCATCATCATGGACGAGCCCACCATCGGCCTCGATCCGCACCAAATCCTCATCGTGCGCGACCTGATCGCCAGCCTGCGCGGCCGCATGACCGTCCTCATCTCCAGCCACATCCTGCCCGAGATCGAAGTCACCTGCGACCGCGTGCTCATCATCAACGGCGGCCGCGTGGTCGCGCAGGGCACGCCAGCTGAGCTGCGCCGCGACATTCTCGGCCACTCGACTTACCGGATCGATGTCGCCGGCGACATCGCCGCGCTGCCCGCGCTCCTCGCCGGGATCGAGCCGACGCTGAAAATCACCGAGACCGCCGAGACAGCGGCCGATGGTTTCTGCGCGCTCACGCTCACCACCGGGAGCAACGACGAGCTGGGCGAGACACTCTTGCGCGCGCTCACCGCAAAAAACTTCCGCGTGCGCGCCCTCAGCCGCGCGCACCCCACGCTCGAGGACGTCTTCCTCGCCGCGACCAAACGCAGCTGGGACGTGAAAGACGTCCCTGCGCCCAAGCGCGCAGTGAAATGACCATTTCTTCAATGACCACTGTCCAATTCCAAACCAACCATCCTGGCCGCCTGCCATTCGCCATTGGTCATTCGTCATTGGTCATTGGCTAATTCCCATGAAACATTTCTGGACCATCCTCAGCCACGAGATCCGCATGTTGCTGGTCAACCCGGCCACCTACATCGCAGCCGTGCTTTTCCTCGGCGTGATGGGCGTGATCTTCAGCTGGATTGTGGAACAATACAGCGGATCAGCCCAGGAATACTCTCCCGCCGTCCTGTTCTTCACGCTCTTTTGGGTGCCTGTATGTTTCATGGTGCCGCTGTTCACCATGAAGTGCCTGGCGGAGGAACGCCGCCTCGGCACGCTCGAGACGCTGCTCACCACGTCCGTGACCACCACCGAGGTCGTGCTCGGGAAGTTTTTTGCCTCGTATTTTCTCTATTGCGCGCTGTGGGCCTCAACCGGCGCATATTTTTATCTCCTCCGGCATTTTTCCGATGACGTGCGCTTCCTCGACCCGGCTTCCATCGTGGGCGGCTATACCTTCATCGCCGTGTCCGGTTTGTTTTTTGTCAGCATCGGGGTTTTCACCAGTTCGCTCACCCGCAGCCAGCCCGTGGCTGGCATCTGCAGCTGCGCTTTGCTGCTCGTGCTCACCCTCGGCACCAACATCCTGCATGATACGGAAATGCTCAGCACCGTCACGGTGTTGCATCCGCTGAGAGATGCCGTCGATTACGCCCATGTTTTCCAACACCTCGACGACTTCTGCCGGGGGGTCGTTGATACCCGCGAGCTGCTTTTCTACCTGAGCGGCACCGTGCTCGCCCTGATCTTCAGCGTCCTCGGCATCGAGGCCAGGCTCCTGCACAGCTGACCCCATGCCCTCCGCCGAAAGTTTCCGCACCGCCCGCTGGGTCCGCACCGCCAACCTGCTCCTGCAGGCGCTGCTCGTGTCCACCCTCTTCCTCGGGCTCAGTTACCTCGCGCGCCGCCACGCCTCGCGCTTCGACCTCATCGCCAACCGCCGCTATGCCCTCTCACCCGAGACCCAATCCTACCTCAGCCAGCTCACGCAGCCCGTGCGCATCGTCGTCACGTTTGACCAGAATTCCGGCGACGAGGAACTGGCCAGCATTGCGCAAGATGTGGACAACCTGCTGAACGAATATGTTTTTGCCACCCGGACCAATGACGCGGGAAAAATCTCCTTCGAGCACCTCGACGTTTACCAGCAGCGCCGCGAGGCCGAACAACTCGGCATCGACCAGGTGGGCGACATCCTGATCATCTGCGGCGACAAACACCGCGTGCTTCGCCTGCCCGACCTCTACGAATTCAAAAACAAGCTCCGCACCGCCTTCCTGGGCGAGCAGGCCTTCACCGCCGCCATCCTCGATGTCTCCAGCGCCGAGCAGAAAAAAATTTATTTTCTTTCGGGTCACGGCGAACAGCGCCCCGACGACGTCGATCCGGTGCGCGGCCTTTCCCTGCTGGGCGACGAACTCCGCCAACGCAACTTCGCGGTCGGGCTCCTCGACCTGTCCGTGACCACCAGGATCCCGGATAATGCCGCCTTGCTCATCGCCGCCGGCCCGCAGGGCGTCTTCGACCGCGCTGAACAGGAGCAGCTCCGCCAGTTTCTTTCCACCCGCGCCGGCCGCCTCATCCTGCTCGTCGATCCCGGCCGGCCTTTCGGGCTCGACAGCCTGCTCGCCGACTGGGGCATCGTGGCCGACGACGATGTGATCTGCGACACCGGCGCCAAAAACATCACCGATGACGGCGATCTCATCCTCTGGGCTTACAACGCTCACGCCGTCACCCAGATCTTGATCAATAACAATCTTCACCTGCGGCTTGGCCTCGCGCGCTCCGTGCGCGCCGACCCCAGCCACATCCTGGATGACAGCCTCACCGTCACCATTCTCGCCAGCACCTCGCCCACCGCCTGGGGCTACCGCAACTACCTCCGCAAAGTTTTGCCCACCTTCACCCCGGGCATAGACATCAAAGGCACGGCGGAAACAAAGAACTGCCTGGGCATTATCGCCGCTTCCGAGCGCGGCAAAGCCCGCGTCGCCAGCGGCGAAGCCCTGCCGCTCAGCGTGCGCGGCGGCCGGCTCATCGTTTGCGGCACCTCCGAGCTGGCCACAAACAACCGCCTGGTCAACCCGGGCAACCAAAACTTCATGCTCGCCGCCATCAACTGGGCGACCGACCGCGATACCCAGCTCGCCATTCCCGCGCGGCCCATCGAACGCTACCAAATCTCGCTCAGCACCCTCAGCCTCGCCCAACTCCGCCTCGGCCTGCTCCTCCTTCCGCCCGCCGTCGCCGCCCTGCTCGGCCTGCTCGTTTACTGGACGCGCCGCCGTTAACAGCCTCTTTAAACATTTTATCCTGTCATCCCGATGCGCACCAAAATCACGCTCGTCCTGCTTTTTCTAAACGTGGCGGTCTTCGCGTTTATTTTCTACATCGAGCCCCATCTCATCACCGAGGAATCCCTCCGGCAAACCAGCAATCACGTCCTTGGCCCCGAAGCCGCCAACATCATCGCCCTCGAAATTTCCAGCCGCGCCTCGCCCCAACCCCTGCGCATCGAGAAAAATGGCGACACCTGGCTCCTCTCGCAACCCGCCGGCTGGCCCGCCAACCTCAACGCCGTCAGCCGGATTCTCACCGAGCTCCAGACCCTTGAGCACGATACCAGCTTCCTCGTCGCTGACATCGTTAAAAACGGCCAGACGCTCGCCGACTACGGCCTCGACCAGCCCCAGTTCACCATCACCTTCACCTCCGGCACAGACAGCGCACAAGCCGCCCAAACCTACACCCTGCGCATCGGGGCCGAGACCCGCATCGGCAACCGTCTTTATGTTTTGTCCCCCGATGGCACGCGCATCCACGTCGTCGACCGCAGCCTGGCCGACAGCCTCACGCTTCCGCTCGACCAACTCCGTGACAATGCGCTCTTCACCATCCCCGTCTTCGAGGCCCGCGCCCTCCGCCTGCAGATCGCCGGGCCGCCCGTGGCCATCCACCGCGACGGCGACCGCTGGTCATTTGAAAGCCCCATCCTCGCGCGCGCCGACAAGTCCGCCACGGAACTCGCCCTCAAGGACCTCACCACGCTCAACGCCCAAACCTTCCTCGATGCCCGCGAAGCCGACGACCGCACCGGCCTCGCCACGCCCGCCCTCCGCATCACCATCGATGGCAACAACCGCCGCGAATCCCTCCTCCTCGGCAATCCCGTCACCCCCGCCCCGGCCGGATCCGCGCCAACCGACACCCTTTTCTATGCCAAGATGGACGACAAGCCCGTTGTCTTCACCGTGTCGTTTCCCAATGACCTTTTGCAAAATCTCAGGAACGCACAGGAGATCCTCCGGGAAAAACATTTTGTCGATTTCGACCCGCACAATGTCACCGCCATCACCCTGCACGCGCCCAATGCTCCCGAACTGACCCTGCAACGCCTCGAAGCTCCCGCTGCCGCCACCGACAATGCCCGCTGGCAAATTGTCCAGCACTCCCCCGGCGCCGGCCCGCAAACCCAGCCCGCCGACCTGGCCGTCATCCAACGCCTGCTCGAAAACCTTTCGCTGCTCTCCGCCCAAAAATTTGTCAGCGATGCCCCCTCCGGCAGCGATCTGGAAAGCTGGGGCTTCAACCGTCCCGAACGCGAAATCACCCTCGCGCTCGCGCCGGCCGGGGCGCAACCCGCCACGCTCAGCACCCCGCCTTCAACCCTCACGGTGCAGCTTGGCCTCGGCTCGGATGCCTCGGTTTATGCCCGCATCTCCGGCGTCGATTCGGTTTACGCCGTCGATCCTTCCATTCTCGCCGCCACGCCCGTCGCCACCCGCGCCTATCGCGATCGCCTGCTCCGCGATCTGCCTGCCGGCGCAAAAATCACCGGCCTGAAGCTTACCCGCCTCGCCGACAAAACCGTCCTCTTCGAAAAATCCCTCGCGGTATCGGCCGACAACACCAAGCCGGCCACCTGGGATGCCGTCCTCGCTTCCGAGCCCGCGGATCGCCGGGCCGCGCTGCAAGCCCTGCTGGCGGCCCTGCGAACCCTTCGCGCCAAGGATTTTGTCCTCGATGAATTTCCCTCCACCGTGCCGGTCGGCGGCGAAAACCGCCCGTGGAGTTACCAACTCGACACCACGATTTCACTGGCTGCCGCCAGCGGCGCACCCGCCACCACCACGACCACCCTGCTCTCTTTCACCGAACGCATCAGCGGCGGCACGCAACTCGCAGGTTCACCCGAGTTCGGCGTCTTCGAGGCGGAGCAACCGTTGCTTGACGCGCTCTTCACCCTCACCACTGCGCCGCCGCCGGTCACCGCGCCCGCGGCGGAAAACCCGGTCGCCAAACCTCAACCGTCCCAATAACCCGGCATCCGGTGGCTGCGATTTCCCCGTGAAAGCCGACTCTCCGCTCTGGTTCACCTGCCGATGGTGCGGCTCATGCGCGTGCTCCTTTGCCCGGTGGACGCTCTGGCTCCTGCTCAGCGCGCTGCTCGCGCTGCAGCTTTATGTGGTCGCGGCCCGCCAGTTCCCGGTGCCGGCTTTTCTTTTGCGCGCGATCGAATCGCGGTTCGCCGTCTCGCAGCTCACCGTGCACTTCCGCTCCGCCACCTTCGATCCCTCCGGCCATTTGCTGGCGGAAGACGTCCGCCTCGAATCCCGCATCTTCGCCGAACCGCTCTTCACCGCGCGAGCCATCTATGTGCGCCTCGATCCATGGGCGCTGCTGGCCGGTCATTTTGACCCACGCGAGATCTGCGTCACCCATGCGAGCCTCTTCGTGCCCGCCATGCTTTCGCCCACCGGCCGGACCGAGGCCTTCGTGAGCGACGGTGATTTCACGGCCTATTTTACCCCGCGCCAGCGCGCTATCAAACTGGCCCAATTCAACTGCCGCATCGGAAACCTCGTCGTCACCGCGCGAGGCGGGTTGCACCTGCCCGAGAGCGCCGCCCCCGCCGCCAATGGCCTGCTGCCGCTCGCCGAATTCATCGCGCATAATTATCCTCACTTCAGCCGCCAGCTCGCCCGTCTCGATGATGAACTGGCCTCGCTCGATGAGCCGCAACTTCAAATCGAGCTCACGCCTTCCGACGCCCGCGGCGCGTTCGTCACGGCCGTGCTCACAGCCCGCGCCTTCCACCGCGAAATCCCCTGGCCCATGCGCGCCACCGAGCTGCGCGCCACCGCGAAAATGCCCCTGCTGGGCCAGGCCGCCGCGCCCGCCTCGCTCGACCTCAGCGCCGCCGAGTTTTTCCTGCCGACGCGCGCCAACACCCAGGCCGTCCGCGTGCAATTACAGGGCATCGTCTGGCCGGATCAGTTTCATTTTGTTCCGCGCACCGTCGATTTTTCCGCCGCCACCTTCGGCGGCTGGTCCGTGCAGGGCACCGATCTCATCGCCCATTTGACGCCGGGCCCGCTGCCGGGCGTGCAAGCCGAGATCGAAGCGGATGTCGCCGGCACGCCGGTTTCGCTGCACGGCCAGGCCGACTTGAAGACCCAAAACGCCCGCGTGGGTTTCGACATTGCCCTCGGGCCCGCGCTGCTGGCCCAGGTCTCCGCGCGGATGCACAGCCATTTTTCCAGTACGCTCGCCTTCACCTCGCCGATCGCATTGCACGGCGACGCTGAGTTTGCCGACGGCTGGAACCTGGCCGACCTCTCAACCTATTTCGAAGCGAAGCATGTCACGGTGAAAGGCGTGCCGGTCGATGCCGTGCGCGGCTGGGCCGATCTCCGCGGCCACGACCTGAACGTGACCGATGTCATCCTGCACCAGCACGACAACTTCGCGTCCGGCAGCTACTCGATGGACACCGCCACCCTCGATTATCGCTTCCTGCTCCACGGCCGGTTGCGGCCGCTCGAGATCGCCAACTGGTTCCACCCGGAATGGGCGGGGTTTTGGAAGGACTTCAGTTTCCCCACGATTCCGCCTGAGGGTGACGCCGATGCGCAGGGCACCTGGGGTCCGGCCAATCGCTCGGATGTTTTTGTCTTCGCCGATGCCGCCTCGCCCATCGTGCACACCGTGCCCTTCGACCGCGTGCGGGCGATCCTGCACATCGTGGATGGCAATTACTACGATGCGCGCGAGGTGCTCCTCGGGCGCGGCGGGCGCACGGCGCGCGGCCATTTCACGCGCTTGGTCGACCCGGTGAAGGACACCTGGTCGCGCATGGAGTTCGATGCGACGAGCAACCTCGACCTCACGGAAGGCGCGCGGATTTTCGGGCCGGACGGCGAGGATTTTATCGCGCCGTTCAAATTCGCCCAGCCGCCCACGGTGCATGCGACCGGCGTGCTCGAGAGCCCCGCCGCGCCCGGCGGTGAACACAAGCTCGTCCAGATCGTCGTCGCCTCCTCCGGCCTGTTCAAACTCTACGATTTTCCCCTCAATGACGTGTCGTTCGACGCCACGTTGCGCGACGATGACATCGACCTGCCACGGATCGAGGCCACCTTTTCGGAAGGAACCCTCAGAGGCCGCGCTTTCCTGACCGGCCCGGATGCCACCCGGCAAATGCGTTTCGATTTCCACCTGGCCAACGCCAGCCTCGGCCATACCATCACCACGGTGGATGATTTTTTGGCGGAGCAAAAAAACCAGCCACCCGACCCGCCGACGAAATTCATCCAGCGCGCCGCCGACATCCGCTTCGACCTCGCCGCCGCCGCCGAGGGCCGCTACCACGATCCGTTCAGCTTCACCGGCCGTGGCGCCACCGCGCTCACCGGCACGGAGCTGGGACAGATTCATCTCCTGGGCCTGCTCTCGCCGTTGTTTCCCTTCACTTCGCTGCGCTTCACCGACGCACAGGCGAACTTCACGATCGCGCAAAACAAGCTTTCGTTTCCGGAAGTAAATGTCACGGGGGCCAACTCCACCATCAAGGCCAAGGGCGACTACCGGCTCGACCAGAAGACCCTCGATTTCAACGCCAAGGTTTATCCCTTCGGAGAAAGCAAGTTCCTGCCCGGTGAGGTGCTCGATAAGTTCCTCACCCCCGTTTCGATGCTGGCCGAAGTCAAACTCACCGGCACGCTCGACCAGCCGAAGTGGGCCTTTGCCTATGGCCCGACAAATTTTTTTCGCAAACTCACCCAATCAACATCCGGCCCGCCGGCGGAAAAGCCTCCGCCCGCGGAGACCGGCCAGGAAAATTTCTCGCCTTATCTGAACCCTTAATTCATATAATTTACAATCCAATGCCTTATGCAACTCCGTGGCTGTATAAATCATTTGGCCTGCAAAAATCTTTTTTATCTCTAGGGTGCCCCCCTTAATGGCTGCGCTGCCTCATCCGCCCCAAACGACATGGCTTCAGCGTATATCGTTCGCGCTTGCGGTCACCCTTTGCCTGTTCGGCCTGCTGGCCCTGATCCTCAAGTTCATCTACCCGGATGCGTCGTCGCAAATCGTGCCCGAGCTGGCGGCGGTAAAAGCCAACGGCGTGCTGGCCGTTTTTCTGCTGGGCGCGGTGCTTATCCTGATCGAGCTTGGCCCGACAAAAATAGCGGGGCTGGCCTTGCTGCCTGCGCTCATCGGAGCACTCACCCTGTTTGAGCAGGCTTTTCATTTCAACCTGGGGATCGATGAACTGCTGGTGCGTGACTATGCGGGCGCCGATTCCGCTGCGCCCGGGCGCATGCATTTCCTGGCCGCGGCCTGCCTGTTGCTCGCCGGCGCGGTGCTCGCCTGGAAAGCTTTCTCGCCGCACGCGCGCGCGCGCATCCTGGGGGAGGCGTGCGTCGGCTCCGTGCTGGCCGTGATCGGATCTTGCACCCTGATCGGCTATATCGCCGGCCTTTCCACCCTTTGCCATTGGGGCGCAGCCGAGCCCTTGCCCGCCATTTCCGCCGCCACGCTGCTGCTGCTGGGTTTGGCCCTGCTCACCCTGGCGTGGAGGGAAAACGGAATCCTCACAGCTGAGCTGCCGTGGTGGCTGCCCCTGCCGGTTGGGATATTTTCCGCCACGCTCACCCTGGTTTTATGGACGGGCCTGCACGAACAGGAGCTCTATTACCTCGGCGCGAACACCCAGCGGGACATCGACAAACTCGCCAGCTCCATCACTCATGAGCTCGACCGCCAAACCGGCACCTTTGAACGCATCGCCAGCCGCTGGGGCCAGGCCTCCGACCAAGCCACCGCCGTCTGGGAGACCGACGCCACCACGCAGCTCTCTTCGGGTGCATCGCCCGGTTGCGTCGCGATTGAATGGGTCGATCCCTCGCGGCACACGCGCTGGGTTTATCCGTCGGCCGGCAACGAAGACGCGATGAATTTCGATCACGCGGCCGACCCGGTCCGGGCTGACGCCCTCGAGGCCGCCCGCCTGAACGCCGCTCTCGCCATCTCGGGCACGGTGCAGTTGCCCACGCGCGGGGCGGGTTTCGTGCTCTATGCGCCGGTTTACCACAGTGGCAAACTCGCCGGCTTCACCGCGGGCGAATTTGTTTACCAGACTTTCTTCAACACCGTCATTCAGCGGCTCAATCTTCCCGAAAGCTATTTTTGCTCCATCGAGATTGCCGGCCAAAGTGTGTACGACATCAACGCCGGCCGGGTTCAGGCCGGCGATCCGCACGCGCTCGACAAGGTCTTCAGCATCGCCGACCGGCGCATGCGCATCACGCTCACGCCCCTGCCTGAATTTCTTCGGCAAAATCGCCGCTACCTGCCGGAGTTCGCCCTCATCGCGGGCCTGGGCATCACCCTGCTCCTCGGCCTGAGCGTCCATCTCGCGCGCAGCGCCCGGGCCGGCCAGCACGCCACCGAACTTTCCAATCAAAAACTCATCGCCGAAAACGAGGAACGCCGGCGGGTCGAGGCCATGCTCAAGGTCAGCGACGAACGCCTCCGCCTCGCCCTCGACTCCACCCACATCGGCATCTTCGAGTGGCAGATTCCGTCGAATAAATTCTACTACAGCCCGAGCATCTGGACCATGCTTGGCTACGACCCGGGCGCGCTCTCGCCCAGCCCGAAAATCTGGGCGGACCTCATCCATCCCGAGGACTTGCCGGGTTGCCGGGAAATCTGGGAGCAGCAGCGCCGCGGCGAAGCGCCCTTCATCGATCCGGAGTTTCGCGTGCACGCCGCCGGTGGGGCCTGGCGCTGGGTTTATGTGCGCTCGCGCGGCCTCACCAACACCGGCGCGCCCGGCGCGCCCACGCGCATCATCTGCACCATCCAGGACATCACCGCGCGCAAGGAAGCCGAGCTCGCCCTCCGCCAAAGCCAGGCCGCCACGCGCAAACTCTCCCTCGTCGCGGCCAAGACCGACAACCTGGTCCTCATCGGTTCGCCCGACGGCTGCATCGAGTGGGTCAATGAAAGCTTCTCCCGCGTGATGGAATATTCCCTCGAGGAAATCGTCGGGCGGAACCCCGCCAATTTCCTCGTCGGGCCCGACACCAAGCCACGCACCATCCGTCGTATCCGCGCCGCCATGACGCGCGGCAAGGGCTTCTCCACCGACATCATCAATTACTCAAAGTCCGGCCAGAAATACCACCTCTCCCTGGAAATTCAGCCCGTTTTCAACGAGGGCGGCCTGCTGGAAAACTTCATCGCCATTGCCGCCGACATCACCGCCCGCGTCGAGACAGAGGCCAATCTCCGCCGCGCCAAGTCCGAGGCCGATGCCGCCTCCCGCGCCAAGTCCGAATTCCTCGCCTCCATGTCGCACGAAATCCGCACGCCCATGAACGGCGTCATCGGCATGACCAGCCTCCTCATGGAGACGCCCCTCACCCCCGAGCAGCGCGATTACGTCCACACCATCCGTTCCAGCGGCGACGCCCTCCTCACGATTATCAATGACATCCTCGATTTTTCCAAAATCGAGTCGGGCAAGATGGAACTCGAGAACCTTCCCTTCGAACTGGCCTCCACCATCGAGGATGCCCTCGATCTCTTCGCCGTGCAGTCGGGCCTCAAGAAACTCGAGCTCACCTATGTCATCGATCCGGCCGTGCCGGCGTGGATCTCCGGCGACGTCACCCGCCTCCGCCAGGTTCTCGTCAACCTCGTCAACAACGCCGTCAAGTTCACCCCCTCCGGCGCCATCTCCGTCGAAGTCCGCCCTCACTCCGATTCCCCGGCCACCCTCCCGCTCGCCAAGGAATCCGGCGCGCCCTTCCTCGCGTCGCTCCGGCTCGAATTTACGGTTCGCGACACGGGCATCGGCATCCCATCGGACCGGATTAACCGGCTCTTCCAGCCGTTCAGCCAGGTGGATTCCTCCACCACGCGCAAATACGGCGGCACCGGCCTCGGCCTCGTGATCTGCCAGCGCCTCTGTTCGCTCATGGGCGGTGAAATCAATGTCCATAGCGTCAGGGGACAAGGTTCCTCCTTTACCTTTACGATCCTGACCGAGGCGGTCTCCACCGCGGCGGACATGGTCGCGCCCACCCTGCCCGCCGCGCTCAAAGCCGGTGCCATCCTCCTCGTCGAGGATGACGCTGTAAACCGGGCGCGCTTGCAAAATTTCTTTGCCACCTGCGGCCTCACTTGCCTCGCCTGCGCCGACCTGGCCCAAACCGAGGAACAGCTGGCCAAAGCCCCGCCCCTCTCCGCCGCCCTGATCGACTCCCAACTCCTCGAAACTCCCACCGCCCAGATCTTGCGCGAACAACTCATCGCCTTTGATGTGCCGGTGCTTCTCCTGCTCGCGCCCGGCCAGTCCGCTCCAAGCAAGACCGAAGGCCCTTTGCCCTCCGCCGCGGCCAAAAAAACCGGCATCCGCATCCGGGCCAGCGTCGCCAAACCCATCAAAACCTCCGCGCTCGTGCGCGGCCTGCACCAGCTCTTCCGCAATGCGGCCGATCCCGCGGCCAGCGCCGACCTGATTCCTCTCGCCGACGAAATCCCGCTTGAAATCCTTCTCGTCGAGGACAACACCGTCAACCAGAAGGTGGCCACCCGCCTGCTCGAACGCCTCGGCTATCGCGCCGACACCGTCGGTAACGGCCTCGAAGCCCTCGCCGCGCTTTCAGCCCGCCACTATGATCTCATCTTGATGGACGTGCAGATGCCCGAGATGGATGGCTTTGAGGCCACGCGCACCATCCGCCACCGCCTGCCACCCGAACGCCAGCCCAAGATCGTCGCCGTCACGGCCAACGCCCTCAAAGGCGACCGCAAACGCTGCCTCGATTCTGGCATGAACGACTATATCACAAAACCCATCAAGCTGGATGAAATCCGCGACGCCATCCGCCGCCAGTTTTCCTCGCCGGCGGCCGTCAAAGACGACGACGGCTATATCTCGGACTAGGGTGTGTATTCAAACTGACCCGCGTTGGAGGAGCCTGCTTGCAAGCGACTTTTTCCGCGAGAGGGTTGACCGGGTAACAAAACGGATCTGGCGAACAATGTCGCCTGCAAGCAGGCTCCTCCAGTGGCGCGAAAGACATTCTTCAAACTAGCCAGGTCGGTTTGAAAACATGCTTAGACCAGCGCCTGCAATTCCGCTATTTCCTTCGCCCGCGTCGTGTCCGAGGCAAGGTTGCACCGCTCGTGCGGATCTTCTTCCAAATCGAAAAACAACCACGGCGTGCCGGCTGCCTGGCCTGAGTCGGTCGAGTGGAGCGAACCCGCCGAAGGAAAAGTAAGCACGAGTTTGCGGGTTTTCGTGCGCACGCCGCGCCACATGCGGTCGCACTGATGCGGAAAATGCACAATGCTCGGCATCGAGATGCGCGCAAAGGCATTCTTGATCTGAAGTTTTAAATCTGAAACTTGAGATTCCGTATTCTCCACTTGCGCCAGCATCATCGCGGGCAAATCCGCCAGCGACACCGCATCGCCATTCGTCATTTGGCGAAGCCCCCGCACGAGCAATGGCACACGCACGCTCTCCTCGTGCGGCCAGCCCTTGCGAAACAGACCATGCGCCCCGTGCATGTCGCCGTGCACCGAGGTGAAAACGACCAGCGTGTTTTCCCGCGGCGCGCGCGCGAGCAACTGCCCGATGGCGCGATCGGTCGCCTCAATGTGCGCATAATAACCCGCGAGCTCGCGTCGCGCCTGCTTTTCAATTTCGCCGCCGCATGGCACATTGGTCGGCAATGAAATCCCGCGCGGGTCGCGCGCCTTGATGCCCGACGCAGGTGCGTCGTACGGCGCATGCGGCGCCTCCAGGCTCACCAGACAGAACCACGGCTGCACTTTTTTTGGGATTTGCCCGTCCACCCACTCCGCCGCCCGTCCACATAGCACATCGCTCTGATAGCCCTCGAATCGTTCCGGTTGCGCCAGCCGCGTCCCGTGCAGCCACGGATCATTGAGCAAAAATCCGCTCTCAAATCCTTCCCAAAAACCAAATCCGCCCCGTGCCTCCGGCGGCACCAGGGTTTTCGCATGCACCTCGCCCACCAGCGGCACCGTCCGATCGCGCCTCCACAAATGCCACTTGCCGAAAAACGCCGTCGCGTAGCCGCGCTGGCCCAACGCATGCGCGATGGTCCGCGCCTCCGTCGGCAGCGGGTCGAAATAATTGCGCACGCCGTTCTCCGGCGACGACACGCCGGTCAGCATTGCTGCGCGCGCGAACGGCCCAAACGGATGCGGCGTCACCGCCTGCGTGAAATTCAGGCTCTCCGCCGCGAGCGCATCGAGGCACGGCGTGCGCGCGTTCGGGTCGCCGGCGTAACCGCATGCCTGCGCGCGCCACTGCGTCGTCACGATCCACAAGATGTTCGGAGGGGTAGCCATCGTCTCTTTCACTCAACCTAACCGGGCTAAAACATGAGCGGAGTGGCCTTCGACCGCAAGCATCACCAACCCCACCTGAAAGGCGTTTGCAAATTTAGGAAACGGTCGGCCCGGCCTTGGGCTTGGGCTTCGGCGGCGCCCACTGCCGCAGCCAGAATTCGGCGAGGTTGCGCAAGCTCGCCCGCGACGTTCCCTGGCGCGCCAACGCCTCGCGAAAGGACGGGACCACCTGGCCGCGCTCCTTGAAGTAGCGCCACAGCTCGCGCTCCAATTCGACCGCCGCCGCATGCCCGTCCGCCGCCCCGGCCGCCACCACCCGGACTTTCTCCTCCCAAAAGCGCTTTTCCTCGGGGTGTGCACCGACATAGTCGGCAAACATCTGCTCGTTGCGGTTGAGGCTCATTGGGCAGGGACGTTGCCGGCCACCCCGCGCAAAAACAAACCCAAACACCACTCGCACGAAGTAATTGCATTTCCGGCCGCATTCGCTACCGTCCGCCCCAGATTTAACCCAGATATTACATGTGGCAAAAACTTAAGGAACAGCTCCCCGCAATCTTAGTTACCGCGCTGCTCGTGATCGGCGCAGCGTATTTTATTCACCAGAAGACCGTCGCCGAGATGGCCCAGAGCCAGCAGGACCAACTGGCCACGCTCAGGGATGAGATGAAGGCCTCCAACGATGAAAGCAACCAGCGCATCGACGCCATCAACACCATGCTCAAGGACGCCATCGCCAAGCGCCAGGCCGATGCGCTGATGACCGACGAGGATTTTGCGAAGGTCAACGCGGACAAAGTCAACCAGCTCGCCACCGCCATCGCGCAAAAAATCCAGCCTTACAACCCGCTGCCCAAGACGCCCGAGGAAGCCGAGAAACAGCAAAACGAACAAATCGACAAAGTCTCCTCGCGCCTCAGCGAAAAAATCCACCCCATCCTGGCCGACATGGCCGCGGACCAGCATCTCACGCGCGACTCCATCAACGCCTACAGCCAGAAAATCAGCGACCAGGTCGGCGTCGTGCTCACCGGCGAGATGGCAAAAAACCAGGTGCTCAACAACAACGTCGTGGCCACGCAGGACGTCGCGCGCGACTCGCTCGGGCTCGACCGCGAACTCACCGCACTCTATCTCAGTACATTCAAGGATCAGGGCGTTCTTTCCCGCCTGCTCGATCTGCCCGCCGATATCGTCAAGGACACCGCGCATATGAGCATCATCAACAGCAACGAACGCGAACAAATCGAGCAGGGCCTCGTCACGCGGATGAACGAACTCCAGAAGCGCCTCGACGATCTGCAGGGCAAACAACCGAAGAACTAAGTTCTTCTCGCAATCACCGTCTTTCCAGCCACGCGCCACCGCGCGTGGCTTTTTTTGTGGTTAATTTTGTAGGCAGGGTGCCATCCCGCGGAAGACTGTCACTAGGTGGAGCGCGGCGTCCCGACGCGCTGAATTTTGGTCGATCGCATTTTTTCCATGATTGTATCGAAGCCCTAGCGAAGTGGCTGGACGTGCCTTGAGCGCGTCGAGACGCCGCGCTCCACCGGGTAAATCCTATTCCTGGCAGCTAGAACAGCATTGGAAGGCACCCGCCACAAAGACAAGACAGCCCAGGGTTGGTTTGTCGCAACCCCGCAAAATGCACGCTTTTTACCTTAAGCCTCGCTCAAGCTGCATGTTATCCGGATCTTCCGGGTTTCGCTAAAAAACTTTAGCCCGTTTCTGATCAATCAGTTAGCTCGTGTTTCGACCGCCTTGGCACGATCTGAGGTGAATAGGTTGGCAGTTCCGCGCAACCAACAACCTTCAACTGCCACTGCTTATGTTAAACGCAATCCCAGTTCAGAAGAAAAATCCGCCGGAAGCCGTTAACGCTCCTTCCAGCTCCCAGCAGGAAGCCGCTTACGATGCCGATCTCGCCCGGCGTTTCAACGCCGGCGAAGAAGCTGCTTTTGTCGAAATCATGCAACGCTACCGCGGGAAAATCTACGGCCTCACCCTCAGCATGCTTCGCAACACTTCGGATGCCGAGGAAATCACGCAGGACACGTTCATCCGCGCCCACCGCGGGCTCGCCCGCTTCCGCGGCGATTCCTCGCTCTCCACCTGGCTCTATCGCATTGCGCTCAACCTCGCGCGCAACCGCTACTGGTATTTTTTCCGCCGCCGCCGCCAGGATTCCGTCTCGCTTGAGCGCAAGCTCGGCGACGACTCCGATGCGACCTTCGCGGACCTCATCGCCGCCGACGCGCACGACCCTCTCCAGGAGGCCGCCACCGCTGAATTCAGCGAGCTCATCGCCGGCTGCATCGAGCGCCTCGACACGAAGCACCGCGAAATTCTCAACATGCGCAACGTTCTCAACCTCTCCTACGAGGACATCGCCCGCACCCTCTCCATCAACGTCGGCACCGTCAAAAGCCGCATCGCCCGCGCCCGCGAAAATCTCCGCGCGCTCCTGAGCGAAACGTGCTCCGAATTCGCGCCCGACGCCGCGCCCGGCGATTACTTCATCCCGACGCGTACCGCTTACGGCCGACCGGCCATTGCTTACGCCTAAGCCAGAGCCCTCCTCATTCGTCGACCGACGGCCGTGCTTTTCCATTTCCTTATCCGGCCTGACGGCGATCCCTGCGCTCAATCCTTGCATCAACTAATAATTGAATACCCCGCCTTCACGCACGGTGTAGCAATCATCAATGCGTGAGGCCGCAAGGAACCCCAGCGAGGGACGTTTCAGGCCGGATCGATTTGGGTCTCTCCAAATAACAGCAATAAAGGTGGAGCGCGTTGTCCCTAACGCGCTTTCCGCCGGCACTGTCCATCAGCGCGTTGGGGACAACGCGCTCCACCTAGGGACTGAACTCTCAACCCGGCGTGAGTTTCGCGATGGCCGCGCGCAGGCACGAGGGACACATACAATCATGATCGCCGCCCGCTACCGGCCCGACCGGAGGCAAATCGTCGCACCAGCAATTTTTCCGGCCATCCACTGGCCCGCACAAAAACTCCGCGCCGCAGCGCGAACAGCATTTGGTGCAGGAAGATTGAATGTGGTCGGAGGACATCTGGGTAGGGCCCGTTGCCCCAACGGGCCGAAAATCAACGGTCGGCTGAGGGCAGCCGACCCTACCTCGAAGCCGCTCAAATGCATCGTCTGGACCTGACCAACCCACCAAGTCGGGATGAAAAAGATGGGCCAGCAATTCTGTCCCTTCCACCAGCCGCGGGCCGGGGCGCGCAAAATAGGCGTTGGCATTCACCGCAAAAACGCGGCCATTTCGGACCGCCGGCAGATCGGACCAGCCGGGATGCACGCCCAACTGCTTCACTTGCTCGACGGCCTTCCGCAGGCTGAAGCCGCACGGCATCACCACCAAAACTTCCGGCGCCCAACTCACGACGTCGGCCCACGCGATGCGCACCGAGTCCGTGCCGCGGCGCGAAAGTGCATCCTCGGCGCCAGCGAGCTCGACCATCTCGGAAATCCAATGCCCGCTGCAATACAGCGGATCGACCCACTCCAGGCAGAAAACCCGCGGACGCGTCGTTGCACCGCGGGTCAGCGCGGAGATTTTTTTCAACCGCTCATGGCCGGAGGCAATCAAGGCCTCGGCTGCATCCGCCCGCCCGGTGACCCGGCCCAATTCGCGCAGGTTGTCATTGACGCCTTCGAGCGACCTCGGCGTCAGCCATAAAATTTCCGGCGGCGATGCCATCGTCTTCAGCACCTGCGAAACTTCATTGCCGGAAGGCGCGCACACCTGGCAGAGGTTTTGCGTCAGGATCAGCGTCGGGGCCAGCTCCCGCAGCCGCTGCTCGTCGATCTGGTAAAGGCTCGCGCCGGTGCGCAGGCGCGCACTGACCGCCACGTCGATTTCGCGCAGGCTCATTTTCTCGAGCTCGAGCGCAGGACGCACGACCACCGGTTTCGCGCGGACTTCCGGCGGATAGTCGCATTCGTGGGAAATGCCGACCAGCCGGTCGCCCAAGCCCAGCGCGCAAACCATCTCCGTCGCCGCCGGCAAAAACGAAACGATGCGTAGGTCCATGCTCATTTTGAACCGCAAATAAACGCGAACAGTCGCGAATGTTGCGACGCTGAAGTTCAATCGCGGATCAGATTTTGACCCCCTTGAAAGCCGTTAATACATTTTACAGAAGGCAACAAAGAAAACAAAGCGGTTAAGGTCATCTTACACCAAATTTCCAAGCGTCACGTTTTTGCCTTTGGTGACGGAGACCTAACAACGCTTCGTTACCTTGGTTGCCTTCTGTGAAAATATTCATCCGCGTCTATCCGCGCCATCCGCGGGAAAAAAGTTAAACCTTCGTTGCCGGCAGCAAATCGAAAAAGCAAAATCCGCTTCTCGTCACCACTTCGCCTTTTTCAACTTTCAGCGGGTGTTGGAAGATCGGCCCGGCAAAAACAAAGGTGTGAAATTCGCCGTTTTCGCCGCACGGGTCGACCTTCGGCGGAAAGTCGGCCAGCAGCGAGGCGTCGAAAAAGCGCCCGGCGAACTTTGGATCCAGCTGCTTCGGGTCCACGCACACCAGGACGGCTTGAAATCCCATCTGGATAAAATCGCGCGCCAGTTGCGCCGTATCCAGGCCCCAAACCGGGTAGATCGCCTTCATGCCGATCTCGCCGAGCATGCGGTCCCGATATTTCCTGATCTCCTCAAGAAACAGGTCGCCGAACACGACGGTCGTGATCCCCTGGCTTTTATAATCGAGCAGGGCGGCGTGCATGGCCGCCTCGTATTCCGCATTGGAAGCTCCGGGCGGGATCGTAACCTTGCGGAGAGGCAGCCCGAGCGCCTCGGCCTGCTGGTCGAGCAATGCACAGCGCACGCCGTGCATGCTGATGCGGTCGTAGCCGGCGGTCACGGTGGTCAGCAACGCCACCACCTCATAGCGACCGGAGGCCATGATTTCACGCAAGGCCAGCGAGCTGTCCTTGCCCCCGCTCCAACAGACCAGCACCGGTTCTTTCATGATCATTTTTGGTCTACCGACAAAAATGCAAGCGGGGTGAGAGCACCCCGCCCACAACAAACCAGCGATCGACTGCAGGCCCTCATTATTCGCGTCTATTCGTGTCCATTCGCGGTTAAAAACTGCTTGGTCCGGCTCAGAATTTCCACTCCGCGCCGGCAAACGCCCCGAAGCCCAGCGCGGGATAGCCGTTCACTTCCTCGTATCTTTTATCTAGCGCGTTTTCGATTCGCGCTTTCAGTGTGAGCGATTTCGTTACCTGCCACGCCGCGTAAACGCGCACCAGCGTGTAGTCCGGGTCTTCAACCGTCGCAAACGTCTGCGCATTGATGTCCGCGCGGTGATCCACCTCTTTCAAGCCCACGCCGCCACTCACGCCGGTGCCAAAGTCGTGCCACACATCCGCGCTCACCGAATTCCGCGGGCGGCGCAACAGGCGGGTATGCGTCGTAGCGTCGATTGCCTCGAGATAGGTGTAGGCCAGCTGTAGCTCGGTTGCGCTGGACAGCGCGATCTTGGCTGAAAGTTCGACGCCGCGCGTACGCGCCTGGTCGACGTTTATCTCGCTGCTGAAATCAGGCGTGCTCTCGATCAGGTCGTGAAAAGTCGTCTGGAAATAGGTCGCACTCAGCGTGCCGCGGTTTTCCGGCAGGTAGTAATCCATGCCTGCGTCCCAGCCGCGCGCGTGCTCCGGCCGCAGATTCGGATTGCCGTTGAAGAACGCGCTCTTGGCAAAGAGGTCGATAAAGCTCGGCGAGCGAAAGCCCGTGCCATAGCTCGCGCGCAGCTTGAGGGTCTTTGGCACCACCAGCCACGCCGCCGTCGCACGGCCGGTCGTCGCATTGCCAAAAGTATCGAAATGATCGCGCCGCAGCCCGCCGGTCAGGAAGACATTTTTCACCGGCGACCACTCGTCCTCGGCAAAGACGGCGAAGAGTTTCTGCCGCTGGTCGATCTTGCCAAACCCGGTGTTGCGCGTGGTGTTGGTTTCGGCCGTCAGGCCCGCGGTCAGGCGGTTCGAGGCCGGCAGCACGATCGTGTTCTGCCAGTCGAGCACGGCCCGGCGGTTGGTCAGGACGGTCACCGCCGGCGGCTTGCCCGTCGTGGAGCTCACGGAAACCAGGCGCCGATCCTGCCCGCCCAGCGTGATCCGGCTCGAATAATATTCACACGGCGCCAGTTCGGCAAATAGCGTGCCCAGCCAGTTGTTCTCCCGCTCGAAGTCGCCCACAGCGTTGGTGAAGCGGTTGCCCGGATCGCCGTAAACGCTGTTGAAACCGCGCAGCGTCCCACCCACGGACACGTTGTTCGTCAGCGTGCGATCGAGCCGCAGCACGACGTTGCCGCTGTTGAACGAATTGTTTGGACGCCCATTGTGGGTGTGTCCAGCAGCGGCTGAAACATTGTAGGCCCACGGCCCTTGCGTGCCTTGCACACTGGCCGAGCCATCCACGGTGCCAAAGGAGCCCGCCTCGGCCGACACCTGTCCCGTCGGCGCACCCGCGCCCTTTTGCGCGCGCAGTGACACCACGCCACCGATCGCCTCACCACCGTAAAGCGTGCTCTGCGGCCCGTGCGCGACTTCCAGGCTGTCGCCCGCACCCATCATCGCGCCGCCTAAAAACACACTGTAGTCGGTGTTCGGATCGCTGAAGCGGATGCCATCCACGAGAAACAAAGTCTGGTTCGAATTGGCGCCGCGCAGGAAAATCGACGTGATCCCGCCGGACTGGCCGGTCGCGGAAGCCGGTGCACCCGGAATGCCGCCGAGCGCATCCTTGAGCGAGCTGAGTTGCCGGCGAGCGAGGTCGGCGGCGGAAATCTGATCAACCACCGTGCCCAGCGTTTGCGGCGCGTCGGGCGTGCGCGTGGCCGTGACAATGAACGGGGCGAGCTGCTGCGGCGTCGCCTCCGACGAATCGTCGGCGCGAATTTGGATGAAGCCCAGCGCGGAGAACGCGCAGGCCAGGAAGCCCCGACGCGCGGCGCGCGCCAGGATGGATTTTTTTTTCATGGATGTCTGCTGGGATTGCGGCAAGAGCAGACGTCCCGACCCGCATGAGCGAAGTAACAAGTACCAAGTAGCAAGTAACAAGATTAAGTCCGCGGCTTGGCCGCACTTTTCTTGTTACCTGGCACTTGTTACCTGTTACTTCTCGTCTGCGAGCGAGACACCACCCTCACGCTTCATTTTGCGATGAAGATTTCGCGGACGCCGCGCGCAAAAATTTCCGCGGCGGAACGCGTGAGCCTTTCGAGACCAGATATTCGGACTCCGCACTCCGCGCGCCGCCGGCGCGCGCAAGTAACAAGTATCAGGTATCAAGTATCAGGAAAAGTGCGGCAAAGCCGCGGACTCAATCTTGGTACTTGGCACTTGTTACTTGTAACTTGGCGCGCCAGCGCCGCGCACCTTACTCCTCGCCTTCACCGGTGCTTGCGCGCCGATTGGCTTTGCCCGCGCGGCCTGTCCGCCCGGTGGGAGTTTGTGATGCGTAACCGCAGCGCAACTGTGGCCGGTTTTCACGGCCTTCCCTGGTTTCCAAAAGTTTCCAAAGAACGTCAGAAGCCATTTCAAAATCGAAATAGCTTCCAGGCTGTCTCGGTGCTGGCAGGCGGCGGAACCAAACTCAAGAAAATTTCATATCAACGCATTGAGATACGTCGATATGTCACTTGCCAAAGCCCGATGGCATTTTATGTTGTGGGCGGGGTGCCCTCACCCCGCGATGATCTCCGTGCAGGGTGAGGACACCCTGCCCACAGCTATCTCCACCTCCCACATGAGCGACTCCACCCATTCCACCTCCGCCAAGGCTTCGACGGATGCATTGCATGCACTCTTCGAGCAGCGGATCGCCCTCCTTGATGGCGCGATGGGCACGATGATCCAGCAGCACCCGCTCAGCGAGGCCGACTTCCGCGGCGAGCGTTTCAAAAGCCATCCGCACGACTTGAAGGGCAACAACGACCTGCTCTCCCTCACCCGCCCCGACATCATCGAGGGCATCCACAGCCAGTATTTCGCCGCGGGCGCCGATATCGTTGAAACCAACACCTTCAACTCCACCTCGATCTCGCAGGCCGACTACAAGACCGAGTTCCTCGTGCCCGAGCTCAACGCCGCCGCCGTGGCCGCCGCGCGCCGCGCTGCGCAAAAAGCCGAGGCCGCCACGCCCGGCCGCCGTTGCTTCGTCGCCGGCGCCATCGGCCCGCTCAACCGCACCCTCTCGATGTCGCCCGACGTGAACCGCCCCGATTATCGCGCGGTCACCTGGGACCAAGTCGTCGCCACTTACACCGAGCAGGCCCGCGCGCTCATCCAGGGCGGCGTGGACGCACTGCTGGTCGAGACGATCTTCGACACGCTCAATTCCAAGGCCGCGGTTTTCGCCCTCGAAACGCTTTTCGATGAACTTGGCTTCCGCCTGCCCGTGATGATTTCCGTCACCATCACCGACGCCTCGGGCCGCACGCTCTCAGGCCAGACCGTCGGCGCATTCTACAATTCCATCCGCCACGCCAAGCCGTTTTCCGTCGGCATCAATTGCGCGCTCGGTGGCCGCCAGATGCGCCCCTACATCGAGGAACTCGCGCGCATCGCCGAATGCTACGTCACCTGCTACCCGAACGCTGGCCTGCCGAACGCCTTCGGCGGCTACGACGAGTCGCCGGCCGACATGGCCAGCGTGCTTGGCGAGTTCGCTACCGCCGGCTTCGTCAACATGGTCGGCGGCTGCTGCGGCTCCACGCCCGCGCACATCGCCGCCATCGCGGCGGCCGTCCGCGGCAAAACCCCGCGCCAACCCGTGGCCCACACGCCCGAGATGCGCCTCAGCGGCCTCGAACCATTAACCGTCGCTTGAACATTCAAACTTCACCACGAAGGCACGAAGAACACGAAGTTCATTTCGTAATGACCTTCCCTGTGGTATTCTTTGTGCCCTTAGTGTCTTTGTGGTGAAATCATCCGCCTCCCAATTCCTGATCATCGGCGAGCGCACCAATATCACGGGTTCGCCGAAGTTCGCCAAGGCCCTCAAGGCCGGCGATTGGGACGCGTGCCTCGCCATCGCCCACCAGCAGGTCGAGAACGGCGCCAATGTCATCGACATCAACGTCGACGAGGCGCTGATCGAGGGCGAGACAACGATGACGAAATTTCTCAATCTCATCGCGGCCGAGCCGGACATCTCGCGCGTGCCGGTGATGATCGACAGCTCGAAGTGGACCGTGCTCGAGGCCGGCCTGAAATGCATCCAGGGCAAGGGCATCGTCAATTCCATCTCGCTGAAGGACGGCGAGGCCGAATTTCTCCGCCGGGCCAAGCTCGTCCTGCGCTACGGCGCCGCCGCCGTCGTCATGGCGTTCGACGAACAAGGCCAGGCCGCCACCCGCGATGAAAAAGTCCGCATCTGCACGCGCGCCTACAAACTGCTCACCGAGAAAATCGGCTTCCCGCCCGAGGACATCATCTTTGACCCGAACATCCTCACCGTCGCCACCGGCATCGAGGAGCACAACAATTACGCCGTCGATTTCTTCGAGGCCGCCAAGATCATCAAGGATACGCTCCCGCACGTGAAGATTTCCGGCGGCGTGTCCAACGTTTCCTTTTCCTTCCGCGGCAACAACCCCGTGCGCGAGGCCATGCACGCGGCGTTTCTCTACCACGCCATCCGCGCCGGCATGGACATGGGCATCGTCAACGCCGGCATGCTCGGCGTTTACGAAGAGATCCCGAAAGACCTGCTCGAACGCATCGAGGACGTGCTCCTCAACCGCCGCCCCGATTCAACCGAGCGCCTCGTCACCTTCGCGGATGAACTCAAAGCCAAGGAAACTGCGGCCAAAGCCGCCGCTGACCCCTCTCTCGCCTCTAGCCCCGTGCCTGACGCCTCCAATGCGTGGCGAAATCTTTCCGTCGAGGAAAGGTTGAGCCACGCATTGGTCAAAGGCATCGATATGTACGTCGAGGCCGACACCGAGGAGTGCCGCCAAAAATATCCGCGGCCGCTCGATATCATTGAGGGGCCACTGATGGCCGGCATGCGCGTGGTCGGCGATCTTTTTGGTGCCGGCAAAATGTTTCTCCCGCAGGTCGTGAAATCCGCGCGCGTGATGAAAAAATCCGTCGCCTACCTCACGCCGTTCATGGAAGAGGAAAAAAAGAAACTCGTGGCGGCCGGCGGCGTGTCGCGCGCCCAGGGCAAGTTTCTCATCGCGACGGTCAAGGGCGACGTCCACGACATCGGCAAGAACATCGTCGGCGTGGTCCTCGCCTGCAATAATTACGAAGTTACCGACCTCGGCGTCATGGTCGCGTGCGACAAGATCCTGGCCGAGGCGAAGCGCATCGGCGCCGACGTCATCGGCCTTTCCGGCCTCATCACCCCGTCGCTCGACGAAATGGTGCACGTCGCCAAGGAAATGAAACGCGAGGGCTTCACTGTGCCGCTGCTCATCGGCGGCGCCACCACCAGCCCCGCGCACACCTCGGTGAAAATCGCACCCGAGTATCCGCACGGCGTCGTCCACGTGCTGGACGCCTCGCGCGTGGTCAACGTCGTCAGCGCACTGCTAAGCGACGACCAAAAGCCCGCCTTCATGGCCGACGTCACCGCGAAACAGGAAAAGCAGCGCGAGGATTTTGCCGCGCGCCGCAACAAGCGTCCCCTGCTCTCGCTCGCGACCTCCCGCGACCGCCGCCAGAAATTCGACTGGGCCGCGGTCGACATCCCCCGCCCGGCCTTCCTCGGCACGCGGACTTTCGCCTCGGATTTCAAATCTCAGATTTCAAATTTCAAATCTGACCCAGCGCATCTTAAATCTGAAATCTCAAATCTGAAATTCGATGAATCGCTTGATCTCGACGAGATCAAGCGGTTCATCGACTGGGGCCCCTTCTTCAGTGCGTGGGAGCTGCACGGACGCTACCCGGACATTTTGAAAGACCCGGTCGTCGGCCCCGAGGCCGTCAAGCTTTTGGCCGACGCGCAAAAGCTCCTGGCCCAAATCATCGCGGAAAAACGTTTCACCGCAAAGGCCATCATCGGCTTCTGGCCCTGCAACGCCGTGGGCGACGACATCGAAATTTACGATCCCAGCGGGATCGACCTGAGCCTGTCGAACGGTCGCCGACCGGACGCTTTGAAAGTCCTCACGACTTTTCACATGCTGCGCCAGCAGCTCGAAAAGCCGGCCGACCAGTTCAATCACGCGCTGTCCGACTACATCGCGCCCAAGGATTCGGGCCGCATTGACTACATGGGCGGATTCGCCGTCACAGCGGGCCACGGCGTGGAGTCATTTGCGGCCGAGTTTCGCGCGCAGCAGGACGATTACTCCGCGATCATGGCCCAGGCGCTCGGCGATCGGCTGGCCGAAGCCATGGCAGAAAAATTTCACAAAATCGCGCGCGAAGCCTGCGGATTCGGCCAAACGGAGAACCTCACGATGGAAGAACTCATCCGCGAGAAATACCGTGGCATCCGTCCTGCGCCCGGCTATCCGGCGTGTCCCGACCACACCGAAAAACCGATTTTGTTCAAACTCCTCGACGCCGAGAAAGCAACCGGCATCACGCTCACGGAATCCTGCGCGATGAATCCTGCGAGCAGCGTCAGCGGCTGGTATTTCAACCACCTCGATTCAAAATATTTTGGGGTGGGAAAACTGGGGAAAGACCAAGTCACCGAGTACGCCGCCCGCAAAGGCATGACCATCGCAGAGACTGAAAAATGGCTGGGGCCTTATTTGGATTACGATACTGCCTAACAGGCTAACAAAGCTTGCTGGCGATCAGCTGTAAATCTTCGACGGCTTCTTCGTGTGAAAAGTTACGATACAACAAAGCAAGCCACGGCTCGTCGAGGACGCCTCGCCCTACCCTCACCCTTCGCGTTCTTTGCGATCTTGGTGTAAAAACCTATCCGTGCTGATCTGCGCTATCCGCGGGAAAAATCAATCAGTGTCCATAAGTGTTCATCAGTGGTTAAAACTCCAGTATCCTCCGCGCTCGACTTGGCCCGCTTCCCGGCTACGGCTTTCGGCATGAGCGCAGCCAAATCCAAGGGCGTCGAGAAAATCAAGAGAGGCCTTTCGCAGGACAAGATGGAACGCGATCTGGCCACGAAGGAAATGCTGCGAAAAAAGGCTGTGGAGCGTGTGCTCGCCGCCGGAGGCAAGCTTCCGCACCTGCCCACCAACGAGGAAATCGAAGGCAGGTAGGGCGGATTATCCTTAATCCGCCGACCCCACGGATACGAATAACGACGGCGCGTTACGATACAACAAGGCAGGCCACGGCTCGTCGAGGACGCCTCGCCCTACCCTCACCCTTCGCGTTCTTTGCGATCTTGGTGTAAAACCTATCCGTGCTGATCCGCGCTATCCGCGGGAAAAATCACTTCGCGTCGCCAAGAGGAACAGTGGTCGAAATGCCGCCCGCGGAATCTTGTCCGGTGCCTCCTCGGGCCCAGGGACTGGTTCCGCAACCTTCGAGGAAGGTGACGCAGAAAAGAATCAACGTTCCGATAACGAGTGGACGGGTAATGGATTTCATAGATAGAAGCCAGAGGACGGATGCCAGAAAGCAGAGACCAGATAAAGCCTTGTTTCATCACCAAGACACGAAAAACGAAAGCGAGGTCCCAGAAAACAGAATCACCGATTTACACGACAGGCATTTCCCTCCGCATCCTTCGTTTTGTATTCTTGGCGTGAATGTTTCCAGCGTTCGGGGAATTCGATGGGGGTTGCCAGTGCGCGACCGGGCGACTTGGATTTACGCATGGAATTTGCCTCCATCCGTTTTCGCAGGCTATTGAAGGCAGCCACGAAGGTCGAAAACCTGCCCTATACGATCCTTGGCGCCCTGGCCCTCATTTCGCTGGTTGCCCGGCTTATCTTAATCTTTTGATGACTCCTGAAACATCCGCGATGAGGCCCTTGGGACGGATGGCCAGGGCCTTCGTTTGTCTGATTTTTGCGTACTGGGGTGTCTATGCATTGGTCGCTCCAGTCACGAATATAGATTCCCAGATGTATAATATCGCCCGGCTGGAATTGGCGATGCGGGGCGGCCTCTTTAATAATGGTTATTTCACGAGCATTTATCAGGTGATGTACCCGTGGACATTCGATGCGGTGCATCTTCCGTTCCTCTACTTGGGCTGGGGGTATGCCCTGCCCAGTTTCTTATGCCTGGTCGGAACGTGCTATGTGGTTTTTACCATGATGCGGGCGCGATTTGGCCCAGACGCAGCTTGGGTGACGGTGGTGGCACTGTTGGGTCTCACTTGCCTCGTCTACCAGGGAACGAGCACGAAGAACGACATTCCCCTTCTATTCGCCGGGGCCACGTGGGTTTATGCCCGCTGGCGCTGGCGGCGGGAAGGAGGCGCCAGCGTGCACCTTGTCTGGATGATTCTGGCCATCGGCTTTATGGCGGGATCGAAAACGACCGGGGTGCTTTACGGTTTTAACCTCGCGCTTTGGATGCTCTGGGAACTTCGAGGAAATCGGAGGCTTGCGCTGCAGATTATCGCAGGACTCGTCGGCGCATGTATTCTCTGGGGCAGCGTGGAAACCTATATCGAGTCAAAACATCGCTTTGGTCATCTCCTTGGGCCACCCCCAGGCGTCCGCGAGTTGACCAATCGCGATGGTGTTCGTGGAGGCATTGCCAACCTGACCCGATACATCGCCGGTAGCATCTATGTCGGGCCAACCACATTTCATTCCGGGCTGCACTCAATACTGGCTGAAACTGAAATACGCGTGCTAAGCCGGCTGGGTTTAGCCGATGCAGGCTATGGCTTGGAGTCCCGTGACCGGTATCTGATTTTCTTTCAATCCGGTTTCGAGGAACTCAGCGGATTCGGTCCCATCGGCACGATGGCAATGGCAACAATATTATTCGCCTGTCTCCGTTGGCGCCCCCAAAGGATGTGGTGGCAGCTGGCGGCGGCGGCGTTCCTCGGGCTTGCACTGACCAGCTTCACCATCGGCTACTGCGTATGGTCGAATCGGTACCTGCTCAGTTGGTATGCTCTCGGAACCACCGCCGCCACCTGTATTTTGTGGGAGCGCGAAACGCCATTCCGCCGGGTGCTCCGTTGGGTATTTGCCTCGATCGCCATAACCAGCGCCGTGGCCGCGCCTTTGCTTTCGTTCAATCGCGGACCGGGTGCCATCGTTGCCTCGATCTATGACCGTGACCGATTTGAAACGTGCAACGATCCCATGGTGGGAGAAATCCGGACGCGACTGCGCCGTCTCCGGGCGGAAAAACCGGCCCGTCACATCTTTTTCGTCGCGACCACTAATTCGGTGGTGCTGCCGATCCTTGAAGACAGAAAAGTGGATGCAATTTTAGTTACATCACCCTTGTTCTCAAATTTGCTAAAGAACGGTCAGATTGACGCCCGAGATATTGTAATAGAAGACGACCCGATCGATTCTCCTCTGCTCACCAAGATCGAGGATGTTTCCTCTCCGGATATATTTTCGGCCAATGGAACGCGAACCCAGGGCATTTATCAGGTTTCGGCCCGCTCCGGACACTGAATTCACCGCGGAGATCGCTGTCTGCAGCAGGGGGATGATCGCGCCGACTCGGAAAGACACGGCGGATTAGGATAATCGGCCCTACCCTCAAAACCCTGGAAATGTCGGGGCGTGAAGCCCGACCGACAAAACAAGCCGTGTTCATCCACGGAAAAAAATTTCCCGTCTTCGCGTTCTTTGCGATCTTGGTGTGAAGAGATTCCACCCGCGGCCGTGCCCTTCGTCGCCCTGGGGCACGTCGAACGGGCGAAGAAGGGTGAACACCTCATATCCATCGCGAGCGGTTTGCACGAGGGTGCACAAAAGGCAGAATTCTCGCCAATTACCATGGATATTGGGATGCTTCATGCTATTACTTTTACCTGTATTTAGGTGGTTAATATGAAGCTGGTCCATTCCATCCTCGCGCTGAAGGCAGAACCTTCCCGGCTCGACCATGTCCTCAACGATCTGACCGAAGCCGGCTATGCGGTCGTTGCAACCGGCGTGGCGGATGAAGCGATTGAGCATGCCGCAACGAAGACCTTTTCCCTCATGCTCGTTGAAACCCGCTCGCTTGCGTCCGTGGTCGAATTCCTCGGAGTTCTGCGGCGGGCCAACACCCTTTCTTCCATCGTGGTGGTGACACAAAACCTCGATTTGAACTCGATCGTTCACGGGATCCGCCTGCGCATTGCCGATGTTTTTTCAAATTACGATGATGATTCCGTCATTGTGGAGCGAGTCCGGTCGTTGTTGCCCGACGCACCCATTATCGTGGAGCAATTAAACAAGCGGATCAACCAGCTCTCGGAAGAGAAGCTGGCACTGGAAGAACGCTTGCGCTCCCTCGCCGAGGAATTCGAGCTCTGGCAAAAGACCGTGGCTGGCGGCGCCACGGATGCCACCGTGCCAGCGATGGCGGGAGCCGCCTGACGCGAAGACCACAAGGCAAAAGCCAAGGTCAGAGGCCAGGGATCAGGGGCCAGAAAGCAGAACCGCTGATTTCGCACGAGGTGCGCCCGATTCAATCCAAATGCAAGATCGTGGCTGAATGCTTTTCATCGTTCGGTGCGGCAAAATTCATGCCGATCGGGGAAAAATGTGCACGCTTCATGCTATTACCATATTTGTATCGGTATTGTAATATGAAGCTTGCTCATTCGATCCTCGTGCTGAAAAGAGAGCCTTCCCGGCTCAATCACATCCTCAATAATTTGACCGAAGCCGGCTATGCGCTGGTTACAACCGGCGTCGCGGATGAAGCGATTGAGCATGCCGCAAGAAAGTCCTTTCCCCTGGTGCTCGTCGAAACCGAGTTCCTTGCATCCGTGATCGGGTTGCTCGGAGTTTTCCGTCGGGCGGATGCACTTTCTTCCATCGTGGTGGTGACGCAAAAAGTGGATTTAAACTCGGTCGTTCATGGCATACGCCTGCGCATTGCCGATGTTTTTTCAATCACCGACGATGATTCCGTCATTGTGGGACGCATCCGGTCGTTGCTGCCAGCCGCACCCATTGTCGTAACGCAATTAAACAAGCAGATCGGCCAACTCTCGGAAGAGAAGCAGGCGCTGGAGGAGCGTTTGCGCGCCCTCGCCGGAGAGTTCGAGCTCTGGCAGAAGACGGTGTCCGGGGCCATCACGAGTGCCACCGCCCACATCAGCGGCCCGGGATCCACCACTGCGCCCACGGCCGTAAATCAAACCGAGGTGCTGGAATTCATGCTCGGCGCAACTCCCGGCGCGGTTGCGCCGGCCACACCCGTCATGGCGGAAGCAGCAGCGGGCGGACTGCGCCTCAAACCCCTGATCGATTTCATCGTCAAGCAGGCGGGTGGCGGCACCGCCGGCCAGCTCGCCGTTTACCACGTTTTTCTCAAGGTCCCGCTCAATCTCCTGCACACGGCAAAAATCCGTTCACTCCAGTTGGTCGATGAAACGGTTGAAATTCATTCACCCCACTTGACCCGGGTCATCCTTAACGCCGTGCGTGAAACCCTCGGCGTGGAATATGTGCCCTCGATGGCAAGCACCGCGTGACGCGGAAGGCGAGAGGCCAGAGACAAGAGGTCAGAAACCAGAACCACTGATTGTCATCCGCCTTCGCTAAAGCTGCGGCGGACACGGCTGATCCAGAACGAATCTTTTGCAACCGCTAATGAACGCTAATCGCCGCTAATTTTTTGACGTGGATAAACTGCGACTAATCTGTGCGGATCCGCGTCATCGTGGTAAAAATTGATCAGTGGCCATAAGGGTTCATCCGTGGTTAAATATCAGCGGTCGTTTTCGCCACGAGCTCGGCGAGGCGATCAAGGCTGAGCGACCAGCCTTCGTTCATCCCCATCTTCACCATCGCGTCGCGAATCGCCGCCGTCTCGAGGCAGATCCGAATCGTGAGCTTCGTTTTGCCATCGAAGCTTTCGAAGGTCACGGTTTGGAGCATTTCCCCGGCCGGATTTTTTTCTCCTTTTTTGCGGTCCGGCTTCACCATGTCGTGCCATGCCGCCGGATGTTCGGTGCAATCCATGGTCATGACCAGCCGCGCGGGCGGAACGATTTCGCGATATACGCCCGTGATCGGGTAATCGACGCCGTCGGCGCCGCGCATGACAATGCGATAGGCGCCGCCCGGCCGCACATCCAATTCACACACCGGGGTGGTAAAGCTGCTCGGTCCCCACCACTGCGCCATGTGCTTGGGCTCGGTCCACGCTTTCCATACCAGCTCGCGCGGCGCATCGAACATGCGCGAGATGACAAACACCCGGTCGGCAATCGGCGCGATCTCCTCCACATATTCTTTCAGCCCGGTGCCGATCAGCATGGTCCAGCCCCACACAAAATTCTTTTTATCAAAAACGGGCATCTTGGGGAAGGAGTCCAACCCTTCGTGCGTCAGTTTGAGCCGGGTCTTTTTGCCCTCGGGAAATAGTTCGAAGGTCACGTGGGAATTGCCTTCATGCCCCTCGTATCGCCAGCTGTAAGCGAGTTTTTTCTCGGGCACGATGCCGGTGACTTTGCACCGATGAATATATTTCAGCCCGTCTTTTGTCTTGTAAAACTGAAATTCAAAACCCACTTCCGGTTTGAATTCCTTGATGTCAAAAGACCACGCTTTCATCTGGTCTTGGTCGGTGATGGCCTTCCAGACCATCCCGACCGGCGCGTTGAAAGTTCGCTCAATGACCACTGGTTCATTTTTCGCGGCGAGATGTTCCGCCAGGCGCGCCAGTGTCTGCTTTCCGCCCTCGATGGCCCCGTATTCCTTGACGATGGTGTCGCGGGCTTCCGCTGACGGGAAGATCATGCGGATGGTCAGCTTGGTCTGGCCGGCCCTCGGTTGCTCGAAGGTCCAGGTCGCCGTGAACTGGATGCCGGGCCCGCCTTTCCTGCTGCCGCCGTGCTCATAAACAATGCGCTCGGGTTCCACGACCTCGGTAAAGACGCTCTTGTTGGGATAATCCGTGCCGTCGGGACCATGCATGACATGCTGCCAGACGCCACCCGGCCGTACCTCCATTTTTTCAATCGTGATGGTGAAACCGTCTGGTCCCCACCATTGGGCCACGTGCGCAGGATTGGTCCACGCCTCCCACACCAGTTCACGCGGCGCATCGAACACGCGTGAGATGACAATCTCGCGGTCGGAGATGCCGGTTGGATTATTTTTGTTCATATTTTTTCCCTTCACAAAAAAATTCGCAGAGCACGGCCAGATAAAATCTCGCTTCACCGGGGAGACGCGAAGATCGCAGAGGCAGAAATTGCGTTCTGCGGACCGGCTTCCGTGTTCTTCTCGCCTCGATGGCCAGAATGGGTCGATGTCTTTTTGCGCTCATCGCGGTTAAACTTTAACGGCCCGTTTTCTTGTTCCACTCCCGGCCCGGCGTTTGGCCAGGAGATCGGCGAGGCGGTCGAAGCATTGGCTCCAGCCTCCCTGGTGGCCGTCGCGCTCCCCGGCCGATTCGAAGGTCCCCTGATGAAAGATGATCTTGGTCTTCTTGCCGTAATCGAAGAAACGCACCGTCACCACGGTCTCGTGACCCCGCCGGCCTTTCTCCTCCCAGGCGTGGGTGAAGACCAACAATTCATGTTCAATGACTTCACGATAGATTCCGCTGAGCGGGAGATCTTCACCCTCGGGCGTCCGCATGCAGGCTTTCCAGGCGCCGCCCGGGCGCACGTCGCCTTCCGAAAACGGAATCGTGAACCCGTTGGGCGCGGACCATTTGGTCAGGTGCGCCTCCCTCGTCCAGGCTTCCCACACGAGTTTGCGCGGCGCATCGAAAATGCGCGTGATCACAAGATCGCGGTCCGCCGATTTACTTTTTCTGGCTGTCATGGCTTTTCTCCATCGTTGGATTTTTTTCCTTCGCCTGCAGTTCGCGCAGGTAATCGTCCAGCCGGTCGAAGCTCTGTTCCCAAAAACGCCGATAGTGTTCGAGCCAGCCCACGGCTTCCTTCATCGGCTTGGCCTTGAGCCGGCAGGGACGCCACTGCGCCTTCCGGCCGCGCGCGATCAGCCCGCTGCGTTCCAGCACGCGGAGATGTTTGGAAATGGCCGGCAGGCTCATGTCGAAGGGTCCGGCCAGCTCGGTGACCGAGGCCCCGCCCCGGCTGAGCCGGCCGAGGATCGCGCGCCGGGTGGGATCGGCGAGCGCGGAAAACGTAAGGCTGAGGCGGTCGGGGGACATGGAGGGAACGCTGTTTTGTATTTAACCAAATGGTTAATTACGATCCGGGCTTCTGTCAAGCGGCTTCGGGTATTTTTTCCTGCCATGATCCCAGGGCGAAGGAGGGTAAAAATGGCGAGCCCTTGACTCGGCCATGGCTGAAACCAGTCTGCCCAGCACTGGCGCAGCCAGTTTACCGCATGACGACCGACCCGTCCGCCCCTGCATCGGAAATCTCCTATGCCATCGCTTTTCCCAAGGCCGTCATGCGCACGGGTTATAACCTGGATTTCAAGGGAAGCGGCACCCTGACCATTCGTCCCGAGGGATCGTCGTATGTTGCGTATGTTTTCAGCGGGCGGCCGCAACGGCTGCTGGCCCGCCAGACCACCGAACTGATCCTGGCTGCAAGCGAAATTTCAAACGTCACCATCAGCGGCCGGACGATATCTTTCCGTACCCCGCAAGGCCGATCCGGGCAAAGAAAACTGCCCTTCATTTTTCTCTGCCGCGACGAGGCCGAGGCGCAGACCGTGGCCTCATTGCTCCCCGCGCACATGGATGCCGACTTCATCGCTGAATACAACTTCAAGGAGCAGCTGCGCGCCATGCCGGGGCCCTCCACACCGTGGGCTTCCGTGACCAACCAGCTCATCGCCGCCAATGTCATCGTCTTCGTCATCATGGCCGGACTGCTCGGAGCCGGCTGGGTGGAGGCGACAAACATCATGCCGTATATCCGTTACGGAGCCAACAATGGCGCGGCGACCACGGACGGCGAGTGGTGGCGGCTCGTCACCTGCATGTTCATGCACTTCGGGATCATGCACCTGGCCTTCAACATGTGGGCGTTATACCAAGTCGGGCATTTGGTGGAAAAACTTTTCGGCCGCCTGCTCTATACCCTCGCCTATTTCGGCAGCGGCATTTTCGCCAGCCTCGCCAGCATCGCCTGGCATGGCGACAAGATGTGGAGCGCGGGGGCTTCCGGCGCCATCTTCGGCATCTACGGCGCCTTGTTGGGCTACATGTTGCGCGAAAAACATGCGCTGCCCCGGAATGTTTTCTCGCCCTTGCTCAGAAGCACCCTGTTTTTCGCCGGATACAATATTGTCTACGGGATGGTTCATCCCGAGATAGACTCGGCCGCCCACATCGGCGGCTTTGTTTCCGGCTTTGGCCTTGGCTGGCTCACCGCCCTGCCCATCGACCCGGCGCGCCGGCTAGAACTTCTGCGTCCGCGCTTTTTGCTTGGCCTGACCGCCGTGTGCGTCAGCACCGGCCTCGGCATGGCTTATACGCCGCGCTTTGATTACAGCCTGCGCGACGAGATCGCCTGGCAGGATTCCTTCCACGGCGTTGACCAAAAGGAGCCGGCCCTGCTCAAAAGCAACGACGAGCAGTTTGCGCAATATCAGGCGTCGGATCAAACACGCGCCGACTACGCACACTGGATCACCACGGAACTCATTCCCTTTTATGCCCAGCTGCAGCAAAAGCTCGCCGCGCTCAAGCTCGAGCCGGGCAAGATAACAGAGAAGCGACGGACGGCCGTCCTGCAGATGCTCCAGACAAAATTGGCCGGGTATCAACATCTGTTGAAAGGCGTGCAGGAAAATGATCCGCAGGAAATTGCGCGCTATGTGGAATCCGAGCGCGACGTCCAACAGCAGATGGCCGGGATCGCGAAATAAAGACCGGCAGCCACAACCACGGATTACAGATGACCGCGGATATAACTGCGACTAATCCGTATTGATCAGTGTCCATAAGTGTTCATCAGTGGTTAAAATTCAGTGTCGGTCGGACTTCGACGTTGGGCGTTCGATGTTCGATGTTGGACGTTCAAGGTGGACTTGCATTGTCGTCCCCTGCGATCACCTTGGTAGGATGAACCCCGCTCGAACTTTGCTGGGCGCCGCGGAAGGCCTATTGGATCGCGCCTTGTGTGTGATCGGCGCAGTGATTTTTTCCCAAGTGCCGGAGTTTATGCAGCAATACCTGCAGCGGCTCGGCGGGCATCTCGATGAGGCGCGCCGCCAGTTGCAGCAATTTCAACAGACCGCCGCGCAGTCCGGCCTCACGCTCGATCACCTGATCGGCCAAACCAGCACGGATGCCAACCCCGCCGTGGCCAAACTCGGCGGAGTGATGACGGATGCCGTCGCCCGGGTCGATGCGCTGCAAACCGCGCAGTCGGCCATCCAGCACGCTTCGCTTTGGAGCCGTCCGTTTGTTTTCCTGCACTATCTCGATCCCGCCATCGCGCACGCCACGTGGACAATCTTCAAGCCCGCCGTGCCCACGACCATCGAAGGCTTCGTCTATGCGCTGGCCGGCATGCTCACGCTCATCGGCACTTATCATCTCGGGGTAAAATATCCGATCAAGCTCGTCGCCCGCCGGCGGCGGGCGGAACATTCAACATCCAACATTCAACGTCCAACATCCAACGCTGGACGTTGAATGTCGGATTCTCGAATCAGGTTTTGACCATGGCTTGAGCGTCGGTATCCGATACGGCAGCGCAGGTTTCGGCGCAAAGCCGGCGGAAGATGACGAAGTGGCTGGTCATATAGATCGGTACGCCCCAGAGCGGCACGAGGGTGAGCGGCAGGCCAGCCATCTCAATCATCGAACCGGGCCGGGTGAGATTGAGCCAGCCCGCCGTGCCCACGGCGACGAACAAATCGGCCAGCCCGACGATATTCCATAGCCAAAGGGCGCGCCTGAAACCCGGTCCCTCCGGCCAGAACAAAAGAACGAGTGCGCCCGCCGCCGCAATGGCATCGCCCCAGCCCGCGCGATGGGCGAACTCCGCCGGCAGCCGGCCCTGGGTGTACAACCACACAAAATATAATCCGACAAACCGGCCCACATGCACCGCGAGCAGCTGTCGCATGCTGAGTTTCCGGATGGTTTCACTGATCCAGCCGTCCCGGAAGACGGCCACGGTCAAGCCAATGGTCAGGCTCGCGGCCAGCACGGGCACGACGTACGGCGGCAGGTGAAGAAGCAAATGCACGCTGCCGGCGGCGACCACGGCCAGGCCCCAGACGGCGAGCAGTAGCAAAAAACGAGGAAGGGAGGATGTTTTCATGACGAGGACAGGTTTAGTTACTTTTACTTTGCAAGTGACACCCTCAACCTAGTGACTTGCTTTTTGCAAGTCGAAAGTTTAGCCTGGCTCCATGATCCGTCCCCGCCGTTCCTCCGCCGTCCGCCGCTCGCCCTGCCCCATCGGCTGTTCGCTCGATTTGCTGGGCGACCGCTGGACGCTGCTGATCATCCGTGATTTTTTTTGGGGCAAATCCCGCTACGGCGAATTTGCCGCTTCACCGGAAGAGATTCCGACCAACATCCTGGCCGATCGGCTGGCGCGGCTGGAGCAGGCAGGCGTGATCAAGAGCACGCCGTACCAGCAGAATCCGCCGCGGTACGCCTACACGCTCACGCGAAAAGGCCGGGATCTCCAGCCGGTGCTGGCCGCGCTGGCGAAATGGGGCAAGCGTCACGTGCCCGGTACGCGCACCCGGGACGAAATCGCCGCGGCCAGCTGAGTTTCGCCGGAACTCTTGCGCTCCACCTGCGTCAAACTATTCGATGCCCGCCTGCTCTACCCTCGCCTGCCGGTTTGTGCGCGGATTGATGGCCACGTTGCTGGGTTTGATGGCCCTGACCATTTGGGCGGCCGATGACGCCCGCTTCACGGACTCGCTGTCATCGTCGGAACAGACCGCCGTGGGACTGGCGAAACTCTCCCCCGCCCAACGCACCGCGCTCAACACGCAGATCCAGCGCGACGTCACCCTCGCGCGACAAGGCAACGTGCCCGGCTTCGCCACCACGTTCACGCAGCGGCGCACGGCCGCCGAACGCACCGCCGCCGGCCTCGACTTGCTCAGCAGCGACGAACGCAAGCAGCTCGATGCGTTGGTTGCCCGCAACATCGCACAGCCCGCCACGTTTGCCTCCTTGGCGCATTATTCCAGACCCGGCAACGAGGTCGAGGTCACGACATACCGGCCTGAGATTCACGGCGAAATGACCGTGTTTGCCGGCGCCGGCAGCCATGGCAGCAGTTTTTACGGCGGCGCGATCACCGGCATTTACGACGATCCCGCCCATAACTTTTCAGCCGCCGCCACCTATGTGGAGATTCACGGCAAGGGAATTTGCGTGGATCCTCCGTTCTTGGCTCCGTGCACCACATCAAATCGCCCGACCTTTACTACACAGACGGACTTCTCCGCGCAAATGAGCTTCGGCCACGGTCCCTTGTGGAAATAAACCTGAAGGTAGGGGCAGCTGCCCCCAGCTGCACGCTGGTTTCCGCCGTCGCTGAAGCTATGGCGGACACGGTCGGCCCGTTGAGGGCAACGGGCCCTACCCATGGCAATTACAACAGCGGATGCGTTTGCGCGATCCACTCCGTGACGGGACGGCCGCCCACCATGTGTTCGCGCACGATGCGTTCGCAGCGGTCGGGCGTGACGCCGCCATACCAGATGCCATCGGGATAAACGACCATCCATGGTCCGCCGCGGCAAATACGGAAGCATGCGGCCTTGGTGCGCAGCGCAGGAATGTTTATTTCCTTCAGCCGCGCCTTGAGCACGTCCCAGGTGGCGAGCCCGGCCTCGGTCGCACAGCAGTTGGGCCCGACGCACAGGAACACATGGCGGCGCGCGCCGGTGCTATCCATCTTCTTGAAAGCGTCAGCGATGTCGGGGTCTGTGTTCATGAGTACAAGTCAGGCCTTGCGCGGCGATTCCGGCCGGCTCTCCACGCGCAGCAGCCAAACCAGCACGCCGCCGAGAACGAGATCAAAAACCAAGTCGAAGGCCAGCGGAGCCGTGCTGGCCGCACCAAAGCAGCCGCACCGGATGTCGAGTCCGCGCATCCAGGCCGAAGTGATGGCGGCGATGAAGACGATCGTCAGCGCGAGCAACAGGAGCAGCGCGCTGCGGCGCCACGCGCCCACGAACACCGCCAGGCCGCAGATGATTTCCAGCCACGGCAGATAAAGCGCGAGCGGCGCCACGGCAAAATATCGCAGCAGCCGGAAGTGGTCGATGTCCGCCGCGAAGCGCGCGGGATCGAGCACCTTGAGCACGCCCGCCACGAGGAAAATCCCGCCCGCAAGAAATCTCAGTATGCGCGTGAGCCCGTTCATGGTTTATGCGCCTCCAGCCATGTCCTCCAGCCGCCCTGCAGCACAAACACATTGTCGATCCGCAATTCATGACGCAGCCGCACCGCCACCGCCCGGCTCGCATCGCATCGCTGGCTGTCGCAGTAAACCACCACGCGTACGCCCGGCTGCCACACCGCCATGAATTTGGGCAGGAGCTCTTCCCACCGGTCTTCGTTGAGGGAAAGCGCGCCGGGCACATGCTGCGCGGCATATTCCTCATCCGGGCGCGCATCCAGCCAGATGACCGGCGGAGTCAAGCGCTCGGCATCGGCCAGCGGGAGCTCGGTCACGGTCGGGCGCGTCCAGCTCCACGCCGGCCGCTTCGGATGCAGCCAGGCCGTGAACAGGGCCGGAACCAACGCAAGCGCGAGCAACAGCATCGCCCGGCGGCAGGTCGCTGCGCACGAGGGGTTCGTTTTATCGCCAACCATGGCCAAAAAAATAACCAGCTCCGGAAAAAATGCGAAGCGATAAAACTTGCCATGATTTAAACGCAGCTTTTCAAAACGTCAGCCCCATGAACCCAACCCCCGCTCAACTTGTTAGTCGCGGCCGGAGCTTTGCCATTTTGCTCGCTCTCGCCTTAACGTTCCTCACCGGCTGCGTCGGACCTGTTCGCGTGCCGATTTCATCCGACTCACGGACCCAGCTCGGGAAGGTGAAAGGAATTGTCGGATTACAACAGCAGGAAATCGGCACGGAAATCAACCCTTCGAATGTTTCTGCCGCTACTGGTGGCGGGCTTATTGCCGGCATCATCGATATGAGCATCGATGACGCACGGGCCAAAAAGGCGGAGGCTGCGGTCAAGCCTGTCCGTGACGCCCTCATCGATTATCAGCCCGGCAACGTCCTCGCGGCGGATCTGCAAAATGCCCTGGATGACGTCCCGGGCGCAAGCCTATCGCATACCGATGTCCAGCAGGTCATCGACCCAAATACGACCGCAGAATGGATCAATGGCTCGGGTGGCACCTCCGTTTTGCTGGTGACCCTTGGCTACAAGCTTTCTGCCGACTTCAAAAGCATCATCGTTAGCGCAGAGGTGTCCCTGCATCCCGCCGGTGGCCGCCTCGCCAGTGTCACCCAAACCAAAGCCAATTTGCCGCCGCTGGTTTACTACAACATGTTTTCCTCCTTTAATATTTTGCCGGGCTTGGCCGGCGCACAGTCACGAGATGGATTGGTCACACTGTGGGCGGCCGATGGCGGCCGGCAGGCAAAAACGGTGCTGAATGCCGGGTTGCAAGAGCTGGCCGACATGATTGCCTATGATCTCACCGCACCTTCTCCGCCGGCCGGAGAACGCTACGAAACTCCTGATGGCGCGGAAAAACACTTTGGGATAGCGGAATACGGGGCGACGAATGTCGGCTTCCAAGGCTATATCGAGCACAAGGCTGATGGACGCATCTGGGTGCGCTTGCCCGGGGGCCAGCTTTCCTCTTTCCCCCAATGAACCCGGCTTGGGCGCAGCGCTGCAGCTCCTGGATTCTCGCTGCAAGTTGTCTCATGGCTATTTTCTCCGGCTGCAATAATACCCCGCAAACGAGCCAGTTGGATCTCACGGTGCCGGCCAGTGCAGATGATCCCTCCACGGCTCCGTCCGAATCCTCATTGCGCGTGGCCTGGCTGGCCATCGAGGACCAAAGGCTCGATACCACGTCGCTTGGACATATCGGCAACGACGCCTACGTGGCCAAATCCATCCTGCCATGGGTCAATCAACAATTGCGCGCAACCAGGGGAGCGAACTTTGCCGAGACAGAAGACCCCGCCAAGGCCGACCTCGTCATCAAGCCGACCCTGCTCAAGCTTTACATTCAAAATATAAATGTAGCCAAAAGCGCCGTGGTTGTTCTCCGGCTTGAGTTCTTACGCCATGGCAAACCGTCGGGACAATTCATCTGTCGCGGCCAGTATGCCGGCATGAATTGGTGGAACAGTGATGAAGAAATGGCTGGCGCCATCCAGAAAGCTTTCGCCGATTGCCTGCTCAATCTAACGGCCAGCCTTGAATTGAACATCAAGCTGCAGCACATGGAATCGTCGGCCTCCAACTAGGACCAAGGGCTTGGTTTGGATCCGACCAAGCAACGCCCCTGAGGCATTCCCGTTATTTAGTTCCGTCTAAGGCATGGATCCATTGCTGCGGACTGTGTTGGAAGCTTTGCGTGATCCACGCGTGCGAGATCCCAATGTCGTATCCATAGCTAATGATGACGACCAGTGAATCCTTCTTAGCAATATCGGGGTAGTTCGCGAGAATGATAGACGCCATTTCGTCCGCAGCCGCCTGGTAATTGGTTGGCCGGTCTTTCCATACAACGGTCGACTGCAGAAACGAGGCCTCCTGCCTCACGCCGTCGTGGTCGAACCAGGCCTTGCCCACATATACCGTCGCCCCGTGCACCTTTCCTGATGCCAGAAGCTTCTCCTGAACGAGCAGAATATTGGAGAAAACACCCTTCTTCAACAGTGAGGCTGAGGTAAACGATAGTCCGATGACCGCCAAACACAAAAATCCCACAATGACCAAGTGCGGTTGCCAAATAGTGCCGGCAGTAAATTGACCGGATCCCTCGCCTCTGACAACGAAAGTACCAACCACAAGATCATGCAGGCTCTGGCGGGTTTTTCGGTTGAATACGTACAGATATACAATGGAACCCCCGAGGCCAAATATTAGAAGTCCGATTAAATATCCGATCGGGGACGCGATAACATTCGAGGGGATTGGAGCGCCGTTCAAAAAGAAAGGAACCCCAAGCACCAGATAGCGCAGGAATGAGCGACTCACGGAAATATGCCCCCCCGTCGAATCAACCACTTCGATACCCATTACCCGTTTTCCAACTGTCTTACCCTTTCCCCAGGTACTGTTGAAAAGGGTGAAATAGGCGAGCGCCACGCTGAATCCAACCAATCTGCCCCATCCGCCGAGGCTGGCAAAAAAATCGAAGAAGAACAGTCCGGCCACCGCCCCAAAAGCTCCTAGAACAAGTGAGTCGATAAAACATGCAGCAACCCTTCTCCAAAATCCACTAATTGTTCGATGAGGCGGGGGTGTCTCGATCGGTGGGGGCGCTGCGTCGTTGTCCATGGGGCTTGTCCTGTACTTTCCCATACGCAGGCCTATTCGGATAAAAAAGGCAACCCTGCCCATCTGGGCTGCAACGTTGCGCAACGCGCGCAATCTGTGATAACATCAGCTGTCATGAAATCGTTGCGCCCATGAAAATTACCTACTGCCTCGACGTTCTCTCCTCATGGTGCCACTGGGCCGAGCCCGCCTGGGCCGAGCTGAAAACGCGCTACGCCGGCCGCGCCGAGTTTGCGTGGAAAATCGCGCTGTTGAGCCCGGGCGACTTCCCCGTGTCGCGCGAACAGGAAGATTGGTTCTTCCGGCGCAGCGGCACGATCATGCGCTCGCCTTACATGCTCAACTCGGGCTGGGTCGAGCCCGAGCGCAAGGGCCTCTATCCCGCGCCAAACTTCGTGGCCGAGGCCGGCCGGGATTTCGGCTTCACCGACGACCGCCTGCGCCTGGCGCTGGCCCACGCCGCGCTCCGCGAAGGCCGCAAGATCGGTGACATGGCTGAGGCCATTGCCGTCGCGGCCCAGGCCACCGGCCTCGACGGCGAAAAGCTGTGGGAGCGCGCGCAGTCGCCCGCCATCGAGGCCCGCGTGCGCGCGAGCACGGCCGAGTTTCATGCGCTGCAGATCACGCAACGGCCGGCTTTCGTGCTGGAGGACTCGATCGGCGACAAGGCCGTGTTCTCCGGCCTCGTCACCGCGGCTCCGCTGATCGCCACGATCGATGCCATGCTGGCCGACACCGCGGCCTACGCCGCGCATGCGGCCCATTTTGGCAAGCCACCGGCAACGTAAAGCGGTGGTACAGTGTCTTCTTGTTTATAGTGGATTGAGGTGGGAGCGGCTTTACGCCGCGACTTTAGTGCGGCAAAAACTTTTGTCGGGGCATAAAGCCCCTCCCACATTTTCAAAAAGAATCCGGGATTGAATCGGTGCACGCCTTGACACGGGCCAAAAAATCCGTCTTCTTGTCCTTCCTTTCATGAACCTCGCTGGCACGACGCTTTATTCTTCTCTCCTCGGATCTTCGTCCGTGGTCGCCGTTGTCGTCGCCATTTCTCGCGCACTGCGAGGGGAGTGAAGTTTTGCCACTTTCGCCCCCTCCGGTGCCAACCGGAGGGGGTTTTTTATTTACCCCGGCCGGTGAAGCAGCGGAGGCGGACATCAACCCGCCTTCCCTATGAACCACACCCGCCACCCAATGCCCGGACGGACGATACTTCGCCCGCCGCCCACGCACGGCAGCCCGCTGCCGTTTCTTCATGAACCAACCGACTGCGCCGGCCATGACCTGCTCGTGCTCAACGCGCGGCCCGATCTCGCGCCGGTCCAAATCAGCCCGACCCATGCTTCGCTCTCAAACAGCTACGCAGGGCAGGCCACCGCGTTTCTTCAAAGCTGCTTTTCGCAAAAGCAGCCATGAACACCCCGGTCGTTCCCTCGCCCACCGTTCGATCTCGCGACCCCGCGCCGGCACTCCGGCTCGCGGCACCATCATCGCGCGGTCGCGGATGCGATCGGCTGGTCCGAGAGCGTGAACTTCAACGTCGCGCTGCTGTTCGGTTGCGTGGCGACAAAGACAAATTCCAGCGTGCCCGTGTTCGGCGTGACCGACGAGGCGAAGGTCCGTCCCTGTATCTGGCCGAGGAACACACGTTGGCCCTCTCCTTCCCTGCCATAAAAATACACCGTGACATCGACGGGCGAAACAACCTGGTAATACAACATCTGGCCGCCCACGACCGTGACATCCTGCGTCGGGCTCAGGCTTGGATTTTGCGGGCTGGTGTCGGAATGAGCCGGCGTGTTGTCGACCTGGATATTATAGGTCACCGGACAGGCGGCGTGCGGAGCGGATGGCGTGCCGCAGCGCCGATGAACAAAACGAGAAAGATAAGCGTCCATCTCAACATAAGGTTAGGGTCTTGCGCGTTGAGTGACCGGATACCTGCCAGAAGGATCCGATCCGCGCCACTGACCACCCAACCCGGCTGCAAGTTCCATCACTTCACCGCCATCGCTGCGAACAACTGGTCGATGACCCCGGCATTGCGCAGGCTTTCCTCGAGGCCGAGCTGTGGTGCCCGGCGCTGGAGCACGGCGTCGGCGAAGTCCTCGACCTCGAGGCGGTAGCGGTCGCTCGCCGGCACGGGGATTTCGCGGCGCACTCCGTCCTGCGTGAGCACCAGCGTGCCGGCATTCTCGAAAAACGCGTCGGGCACCCCGAGCACACCCCGCGTGCCAATGATTTCCGCCCCGACGCGTTTGTGCGCATTGAAGCCGCAGTGCAGCGCGGCGATCAGGCCGGAGGGATATTTCAGCAGCGCCGAGCCCATCTCGTCGACGCCGCCCGTGCGCACGCATTCCGCCGAAACCGAGACCGGGCGTGCCACCGCCGTGCCGCCCGCGACCGTGTCCGCCACGAGGCCCGCAAAGTTCACCGGATAGCATCCGACATCATAGAGCGCGCCGCCGCCAAGCTCCGGCTTGAGTTTGATCGAGGCCGGGTTCGTGAGCAGGAAGCGGAAGCTCGCGCTGATAAACTTGATTTCGCCGAGCGCGCCGCTCCGGAGCACCTCGATCACCTGCCGGGTGCGCGTGGTATAACGATACATGACCGCTTCCATGAGCGTGACGCCGTGCGCGGTACAGGCCGCGATCATTTCGCGCACCTCGGCGGCCGTGAGCGCGAGCGGTTTTTCGCAAAGCACGTGCTTGCCGTGTTCCGCCGCCTTGATCGTCCACTCGCAGTGCTGTGCGTTTGGCAGCGGGATGTAAACCGCCTCGACCGCCGGGTCGCGCAATAATTCCTCATAGCCACGGTACGTCTTGGCCAGGCCGGGGAAACGCGCGCGGCCCTCGGCCAGCTTGGCCTCGTCGCGCGACGCGAGCGCATAAAACTCGGAGTTATCCGAACGCAGGATGGCCGGGATGAGCGTTTCCCGGGCGATGCGCGCATATCCGAGCACGCCCCAGCGGAGTTTTCGGGTGGGTGAAATCATGGGAAAGATGGCGCCAGAAGCATGATCGCTGAACTTCCCCTTTTTCTCCCTGATTTTGGCGTCAATCGCAATCACCCGGTGAAGAAATAAGCTCGCCCGGACTTTGTTCTTTCTCTTTTTCCATCTCCATGTCGCGGTTCACCACCGATCCCGTTTGCCCCAAGTGCGGCGGGCCTTCCGATTTCGTCGAAAAGAATACTTTTACCGGCCAGGAGATACGCGAATATCGCTGTGCGTCCTGCGGACACCTCTTCGCGGAATACGGTGGCACCGCGCTCTGGCAGGTCCTGCACGATGACAACATGGCCCGGGCCGAAGCGGAACGTCTCCGCGCCAAAAAGCCCTGGTGGAAATTCTGGAAAAAATAACGGCCCAACCACAACCGCGACGCGCTGCCCGAAGACAAAGAGGAGTAAAATTGCAGCTTACCACTGATGAACACTCATGGACACTTATGTTCTGAATGGAATGCCAGGAGAATACGTTTATCGCGGAAGCACGGAAGAGCTGAAGCGCTAAAAGCTTTCGTGTTTTCGTCCTTCCGCGTTTTCGCGATTGGGTTTTGCTGCAGCCGGATCAATGCCCTATCAGTGGTTGGTTTCCAAGCTCACCGGGGCCACCAGGTGTCCGGGATGCTCGCGTCGAGCGGATCGATGGTCGTCGGCGGGAGCGCGGCGGCGGTGCGACGGAGCTGGTCGGCATGCTTTTGCAAGGCCATGAGCGCGGAATGGCCCGGGTCGAGCCAGATCAAGGCATAGCCGCGGCTTAACAAATCTTCCGGGCGCAAGTGCTCGCGCGCCAATTCGAGAATAATATAATCCACCTGGTAATCGCGGATGAGCCGGTCCCAATCGGGGCCGAGCTTCTCATAAAAATTGAAGTTCAAATCGAAGGTGGACTCGGGAAAGGTGGTTTCATAACGGCCGTCCATGGAAATTTTGATGCGTGGATAAAGCCGCCACGAGCAGTAACCACCCCACTCGAAGGGCAGGGCCAGGTTGCCCTCGGCCTGGGCCAGGGAAAGGATATCCGCCTCGCGCACGGGGTCGTGGCCCACCGGCGCCCATACCTGAAAGGAAAGGTCGGGCAAAAAATTAACAGCCACATAGAAGGCGATGGCGCCATAGAGCATGGTCGCCGCCAGTGCCGGATGAAAAATGGCCCGCCAGCGTGACGGCAGCCACGCGGCAAGACCGGCCAGCACCGTGTGCAAAAACGGGCCGGCCACCGCCAGCGCCGCGACGCCAAAAAACGACGTGTGCCGCCGGCTGTGCCACGCCAGCGCCGCGGTGATCGCCAGCATGACCAGGCCCGGCCAGCTTTTTTTCTCCGTGCGCCGCCAGCCGATGAGCAGCACCAAGACCACCAGCCAGAAAAGGATCCGGAATCCGATGAACACATCCCACAGGTCGCCGGCAAACAGCGGCAGCGGCCGCCATTCGGCGATATGCGGGCGGTTGTTAAGCAGCGCCGGAATCAAATACGGCCAGAATTTGAGCCCGTAAATATTGACCAGCGTGGCCGCGCCGCTGGCGAACGCGGTGGCCAGCATGGGCCTCACCTGCCGGCGGGTGAAGAGCGCGAAGGCGGCGTAGATGGCCATCGCCCCCAACCCGGCCACGAATCCCCCGTGAACATTGGCCCACACCAGCATCATCGCGGGCAGGACAAACACCGGCCAGCTTTTCCCCGCCCGGATTTGCTCAAGGCCGAACAATGTGAGGGCAAAAAAGCCATACGTGAAAACCTGGCAGCGGACGACGGGAATAAAGGCGGGCAGCACGCACGCCGCCGCCGGGATCGCCAGCACGAGCAAGGTTTCCCACCCGCAATCCATCGTCCGGCCGGCGGCCATCGCCGCCCACAGCGCGCCGAAGGCGAGCAGGATCTTGAGCGCCATCAACCCCTCCGGGCCGAAAAATTTCAGCACGCCAAAAAAAATCGTGCCCGCGCCCCACTCGTGCTCGATGTAGGTCGGCAGCACCGGTGTGAAGGCGAACATGTCCCGCACCGGCACCGTGCCGAATCTCCAGACATGCGCGCCGATGGCGAGTTTGTTCCAAAGGTCGCCGTCGGTAATATTGTGGACGGCGAGGATCACGCCGAAAGAAAAAACTCCAAGGACAATGGCCAGCCAGCGCATGGAAATTTTTAGCGTGGCAGCCGCCGGCACACCAGCACGATCTCGGCCAGGCCGGCCGGATCGACCAGGCCCGGCCTAAACTTCAATCGTTTCTGGAAAAGCATGCCGAGCGGCATGAACACCCAGTTATACCAGCGCATCGCCGCCGCGCGGTGTTGCGTGAGCCATTTCATGCCGTATTTCAACAGCCGTGGATTGTTCGGCTGCATGCCAAACCCCGCGCTCTTTTCGATCACCAACTGATGGTCCGCCAGCAGCGCCAGCAAATCCGCCGGCTCGTAGCGCCTCGCGTGGCCGACACAGGCGTCGAATTCAGTCCAAAAGCGGGCATGCAAGGGCACCGCAAAAACCAGGATGCCGCCGTCCTTGAGCACGCGGCCCAATTCGGCAAAAACCCGCCGGTCGTCCTCGATGTGTTCGACGACGTCAAAGGCCCCCACAAGATCGAACGTCTCGTCGCCAAACGGCAGCGCGGTGATTTCGCCTGGGGCGGCGATGCCGCCGCGCGCCTTCAACTTTGCGACCACCGGCGTGCTGATGTCGATGAAATGCGTGCCGGCAATCGGCAGCCGGGGTCGCAGCCCGGGGCCGATTTCCAGCCGCAGCGGGGCCGAAGGCAGCAACCCGGAAATCAGCGGCCAAGTATTGAAGCGCTCCGGCCGCTCGACATAGGTCTGCGACCAGAGGGCATCATAGAATTCGCGGTTGATCGCGACGATATCCCGTGCGCTCATGACAGGAAGTTCAAAGTTCCAGGCTCAAAGTTCAAGGTTCAAGGTGTTTTCAGGCTTTTCCTTCCCCGGCCGAGATGATTGCCTGCAGGAATCCAACTATGAAAAAACTGCTCCCTTTCCTGGCCACGATTGCCCTCGCCTTGTTTTTCGCCGGTTGCACCACCGGGCCGATTCTTCCCGGCTGGACCTCCGGGCCGTCGTACAACTCGGTCAAGGACACTTTTCCGCCCATCGCAGCCAATGCCGGGCGGATTTTCATTTACCGCGACGCCATCTATGGCCCGAGCAAAACGCCGGCGGTTTTGCTCAACGGCGAACAAATCGGCCTTTCCAAGGCCCAGGGATTTTTCTACGTCGATCAACCTGCCGGTGACGACAAAGTCGAGCTTTCCGGCGAAGGCAGCCCACCCGTCAGTTTCACGCTCAGCCCCGGCCAGACCGTTTATGTCCGCATCAACGTGCATACAAATCTTGCCCTGGTGGTTTTATATCCTGAGGTCGTCGATGCCTCCATCGCCGGGCGTGAACTCACCGCGTGCAAGTACACCCCAGGAAACGCCACGGCGGAAACGTCGCCCGAGCCCGCCAGCACGGCCAATAATGAATCTCCGACAAAGATGGAAATCATCATCGGTCAAGGCGGGCAGATATCGATTAACGGAGATCCCATTTCCGACGATCAACTATTACCATTGCTGAGGAAAGATCATGACAGCAATCCGAACGTCGCGGTTTTGATCAAGGCGGACAAGTCCACCCAGCTGCAAAAAATGGACGATGTGATAAACGCCTGCACCGCGGCAGGCCTGAATCGGTTTACGCTCCAGACGCAGTAAGAACTGCGGCCCATCGGGCGAACCATTGTCACTGAAAATCCGCCCAGCTCGATTTTGCCGCGCGGTCTGTGGCCTGCGCAGCCCATTTTCTTTGCACCCGGACTGAGGATTTCCCTCTAGGTGGAATCGTCCTTTTCGCATCGCCGTCGCTCTTGGTTTCGTAAAGATACCCATTACGATGCGCGAGAGTGGAGCCAGACTGAAAAACCCCCACCCCACGACCAGCCCGGGCGAGGCTGAGGGCGCTAGTGCGCTTAAGCAGGCCGAGGCCAAATATCGCGCCATTTTTGAAAACGCCCGCGAGGGCATCCTGCAGACAAAACCCGACGGGCAGATCATCACCGCGAACCCGGCGATGGCGCGAATCCTGGGCTTTGAGTCGGCCGATGAACTCATCCACGCCGCGCCGAATATGCGGAGCTTTTACGTCGATGAGAAAAAGCGCACCGAGTTGCAGCGCCTGCTGCAGGAGCACGGGGCCGTTGTGGACGATGAAGTCCAATGGCGGCGCCGGGACGGCAATCTGATTTGGGTCTCGGTCGATATCCAGGTTGTCCGGGATGAACAGGGCTCGCCGCACTATGAGGGAACAGTGCGAGACATCACCAAACTCAAACACGCCGAAGCCGCGCTGCAAGAGAGCGAGGAGCGCTACCGGCTGCTCTTCGAAAGCAATCCTCTCCCCATCCTGCTCTTCGATTCCGAGACCCTCCGGTTCCTGGCGGTCAACGAATCGTTCGTGCACCACTACGGCTACTCGCGCGAGGAGTTCCTCGCCATGACGATCAAGGATCTCTACCTGCCGGAGGATATTCCCGCGTTGCTGAAGTGCGTCGAGGAAGCAGGTGCCACCCTCAACAAAGCCAGCGAATGGCGGCACCGGCGAAAGGACGGGACGATCATCCAGGTGGAGACGATTTCCAGCCCGCTGGTGTTTGGCGGCCGCAAGACGCGGCTGGTGCTCGCGAACGACATCACGGAAAAGAAAATGCTCGAGGAAAAATTTCTCCACGCCCAGCGACTCGAGAGCATCGGCATGCTCGCCGCGGGCCTGGCCCACGACCTCAACAACGTGCTCGCCCCCATCATGCTGGGTGTGCCGATGCTGCGCCTGGGCACGTCCAACCCGCGCGACTTGCGCATCCTGAACTCGCTCGAGCAAAATGCCTCGCGGGGCGCCGGCCTGGTGAAACAAATCCTCGGGTTTGCCCACAGCACCACCGGCGAAATCCGGCCCACGCAGGTGAGTCACCTCCTGCAGGACATCATCAACGTCATTGAGGAGACCTTTCCGAAATTCATTACGCTCCAGGACGAAATCGCCTCCGACCTCTGGCTCGTGCAGGGCAACCCGATCCGGATCCACCAGGTGCTCCTCAATCTCTGCGTGAACGCCCGGGACGCCATGCCGGAGGGCGGCACGCTGCGCATCGCCGCGTTTAACCGCCGGCTCGACCGGGAACAGGCCAGCGCGCTGCCCGGGGCCCGGCATGGGGCGTGGCTGGTCATCGAAGTTTCCGATACCGGCACCGGCATCCCGCCCGATGTACTCGCGCGCATCTGGGATCCGTTCTTCACCACCAAGGGCGCGGAGAAAGGCACGGGCCTCGGCCTTTCCACCGTTCGCGGGATCGTGGCCAGCCATCGCGGCTTTGTCACGGTCGACACGCAGCCGAACCGCGGCACCACCTTTCGAGTCTATTTGCCGGCCACCGATGAAAAATCGGCGGATCTCATCACTGCACCGGCGATCGCCGCCCCCATCGGCCAGGGCGAGCTCATCCTCGTGGTCGACGACAACGACGCGATCCGCGAAACCGTCACTGCCGTCCTGGCCAAGCACAACTACCGTGTCCTGAGCGCCAGCGACGGCGTCGAGGCCGTCGGCCTTTTAACCACGCACCAGGCGAGGATCGCGCTCCTCATCACCGACGTGGACATTCCTTATATGGGCGGCGCCGCGCTGGCCCGCATCGCCGCCGAGCTTTGTCCAAATCTCCGGCTGCTCGTCATCAGTGGATTGTCCAACAACGAGGTGGTCGACACCTCGCTCGAAGAAGCGAAAAAACTCACCCACGCCTGCCTCATCAAGCCATTCGCGCCCGAAGCTCTCCTCGAGACTGTGCACCAATTGCTCCATCTGTCCAAAAATTCTGAACAGCTGGATCGGGCGCAAGAAGTTCGGGCCTGATTTTCTCTATAAATCGGAGTGTTTTCGATTTAATTGGTTACGCCGGTATGCCTTTGCGACCTATTCTTTATTTTGTCATTCCGAGCCGTGCGAGGAATCTCCGAAATTGAAATCGCCAAGAACAGCAGAGATTCCTCGCACGGCTCGGAATGACAATCTCACCCGTCATGGGTCTATTTAAATCGAAACTGCTCCAATCATCGGTCTGACCGCCGGTCGGTTGCCCGTCCCGGCGGCCAGTGCCGATGATTGATTATTTTATCAGGTGAACCACGTTATTGGACGAATTCGCCGTGGCTCCGTAACCGTCGATGACACTGGCGATCGTTCCCACGCCGCCGAGCGAAACCGTGGTCATATTGTGGATCATCGCCCCGTTCAAACCGGAGGTCGGCACTTCGATGGCATTGCCAAGGATCACCGACGAGTTGACGTTGAAGAAGCAGTACACACCCACGCCGTAAGCCTGGTGGCTGGTGACCGTGTTGGCCACCTTGTAGGAAGCGTAGCCGTCCTCGCTCCCGGCCATCCAGCTCGACTGGTTCGGCGGGTCATACGGCGCTTCGCTTTGATAGAAATAAACACTGCCGCCGTTGCCGTTCCACAGCGTCTGGTATTGCTGGTAATGTTCAACCGCCAGGCCGTAGATGGTCACGTTGGCTCCATTGACCACGATGCCGTTGGTGGCGGTGTTGGTGGTCCAGCCCACCGTGCCACTGTTGCCGTGGTCTGCCCGCCAGATCCAGAAATCGTCGCCGATGACATTGTTGCTGTTGATTTGGAGGCTGACCGTCGTCTTGCCCACGGCCGCGCCGCCGACGCGGAAGAACAGGTCGTGCAGCACGGTCGGGTTGGACGCGTGGCTCGCACTGCTGCCGGTCGGGCCGACTTGCAGTTGGTAGGCTGAGTTGGTCGAGCCGGCATCAAACAAAATGCCGGAAATGGTCACGCCATCGACATCGGCGACCGTCATCGTGGTTACGCCATTCTGCGAAAGCAGGGTCGCCAGGCCCAGGCCCAGCACCACCGTGTTGGGATTGTTCACCTGCAGCGTGGAATTGATTGAGTAGATACCCGGCGTGAGCAACAGGTTCTTTCCCTGCGAGAGGGCCGCATTCAAGGTGGCCGCCGTGTCGCTCGATGAGTGGGCAATGTAGAACTGGCTGATCGGAATCGACTGCCCCGCCGATGAACCACTCGACCAGGTGATGCCCGAGCTGTTGGTGGACAAGGCCGGGACAAACACGCTGTAGTTTCCGCTGCCATCGATGGTCAGGAATGGCTTCTCGCGCACCACCGGCGTCTGACTGGTCACCGTATAGGCTGGGTTGGGCCAATTCGCGCCCGATGGCGCATTGGTATCGCCGACAAACACCATGTTCCAGTTGGAGCCCGCCCAGCTGCCCCATTGGGAATTCCGCGAGATCCATTGCTGCTGGGATCCAGAATTGATTTGATTGTCGATCAGGGAATCCGAGAGGAAGCCGCCGCTGGAATATCCACCGCTTTGATCCAGGACGATGCTGCCCTTGATGTGCACCCGACGCATGGGGCAGGCTTGGGAGACGGCCCATTGATCGGTGCCTCCGGCAGGAACCACGGAAAGATTTTCCGCGCCTTCCCAGAAATTGCAGGTCGCATTATTGCCGCTCAAAGCCGCGTTGGAGATTATACCGCCGTTGATGGTGACGTTGTCCGGCGATTGTCCCAAGCCCAAAACCTGGGTGTAGTAACCAACATTCACGGTGTTGTTATAGGTACCGGGCTTGAAAACAAGCGCGTAGCGGGAAGAGTCGAATTGCCCCGATGTGCTCGAGCTTTGTTGGTTATATATATTATTAATCTGAGTCTGAATGGATGATGACGACATCGACGGATCGAAGATGATGACATTCGGGCCGAAGTTTGGCGCGGAGTTGGCCGGCGCGAAACCCAGATAGTTGATGTTCCAGCCGCCGTTGTCCTGGTTCAGGGTCAGGATTTGCTGGCCCGCGGGCAGGGTGACATTGGCCGTCACCGTGGCCCAGGTTTGATAACCACCCGTGGCGGGAATGTTGACGTTACCGCTCAGGTTCGTGCCCGATGAATTCGACAGATGAAGGCCATCGGTCACCGCGGTCGGAGCGGCGATGCGGAAGCTGACCGTATAAGTGCCGGCCGTGGCCACATTGACCGTGTACTTAAACCAATCGCCGCCGAAGGTCCAGCCGAGGTCAACGCCGCCGCCGGTGTCTGAAGTTACCTCGAGGTCAACGCCGTCGGAACGATAACCATTATCCGTCCCATTGATCGAGCCGACATTGTAAGCCACGCCTTGGCCGCCGGTGTCATAGTTTTCGGCCTGGACCGTGCCGGGAATAGCCGCCGGGGTTCCGCCGAACGGGCCTTCGGTCGATTGCTGTTGGAAGGCAGCACTGATCGTGTGATTGGCCTGCACATTCGAGAAAGTATAGGAGGTAATGGCGCCCTGGTTGGCACCGTCGACCGTCACACTGGATACATTGAATCCAGAATTGGGTGTAATCGTGAACGATTTGTTAGCGCCCTGATTCACCACGACACCGCCCGACGGGCTGATCGATCCGCCGCTGCCCGCGCTGGCTGTAATGGTAAAGGTCGGAGTCTGCTGCGCGAAGCTCGCGTAGTTGATGTTCCATATGCCGCCGCCGGTGTCCTGGTTCAGGGTCAGGATTTGCTGGCCTGCGGGCAGGGTCACGTTGGCCGTCACCGTGGCCCAGGTTTGATAGCCACCCGTCGCAGGAACGTTGACGTTACCGCTCAGGTTCGTACCCGAAGCATTCGACAGATGGAAGGCATCCGTCACCGCGTTCGGAGCGGCCACGCGGAAGCTGACCGTGTAAGTGCCGGCCGTGGCCACATTGACCGTATATTTAAACCACTGGCCGGGGCTTTCCCATCCCAAGTCAACGCCGCCGCCCGTGTCTGAGCAGACTTCCAGGTCAACGCCGTCGGAACGATAGCCATTATCGGTGCCATTGACCGAAGTAACGTTGTAGGCCACGCCCTGGCCGCCGGTGTCATAGTTTTCGGCCTGCACCGTGCCTGGAATCGCGGCCGCGGTTCCGCCGAACGGACCTTCGCCTGACGATTGCTGCTGGAACGCAGCGCTGATCGTGTGATTGGCCTGCACATTGCTGAAAGTGTAGGAGGTGATCGCGCCCTGATTCGCACCGTCAACGGTCACGCTGGACACATTGAATCCTGAACTTGGCGTAATCGTGAAGGATTGGTTGGCGCCTTGGGTCACACCAACACTGCCCGAAGGGCTGATCGAACCGCCACTGCCGGCGCTGGCCGTGATGGTGAAGCTCGCGGCCGTAATGGTGTAAAGGCCGGTCGTGATATTGCTGTCAGTAAAGCCGGTTTCAAAAGCGATGCCCTTCAAGGTCGTGGTGGTGGCGATGTTCACCGGACCCGAGTAGAGCGTGCCCGCGGTCTCCGAGGGCGTGCTGTTGTCGGTGGTATAACGAATGGATGCACCACCAGTCGTCGAAGTAATGCTCACATTCTGTGTGTTGGTATAGGTGCCGGCGGCCGGGCTGAATACGGGTGCGGCTGCCTGCGGCAGGCCGCCGGTTGAAAAGTTGCACACGCTGACCGTGCCCACCCCGCCATTGGCCGAAGTATCGACGAAAGCGCCCCAGTAATTCAAGGTGGTGTCGGAAATGCGGAAGGCATAGTTGCTGCCAACCGTC
>Ga0210398_10000247_pt1 | contig 66497 bp, 49 predicted proteins | sample IncBWC4OmetaG_FD_161047 | JGI IMG/M metagenome (GOLD analysis project Ga0210398, IMG submission 161047) | Forest soil microbial communities from Barre Woods Harvard Forest LTER site, Petersham, Massachusetts, United States - Inc-BW-C-4-O | ecosystem: Environmental > Terrestrial > Soil >... | reverse complement strand
CTGGGAACTGAACGATCGCGCGCGCCGGACGTTGAAAAGCATCCGGCGTCGTCCACGAGTTCTGACGGCGTGCTGGCAACAATCCCGCTTGGCACTCGACTGAACTATATTATGCGAATCTCAATAGAATTGAGTATTTCTCCAGAGTCACGGCTGGCAACAGCACGTCCGTTGACGCGACATGGTCGATTCTGCGCATGTTGTCAGGGTCCGATACTCAAGACCCAGACTTCACGGAAATTCAGGGAGTTCATGAGATAGGAATGGCCCTCGAATACATGCAAGATTCCAAGCGCTGCATAACCGATGTCGAGTGTATGTTCCTTCGGCTATTCAGCACGGCGGGAAGTCAAAGTCTGTATGCAAGCGTCAGCTACGAGAGGCCCAACGAGAACCAGTAGCACGTTGCCAGCCATTGCCACCCACCGCCAGCGGCTGCCACCGTCAAAACCGGACACTACCGACTTGACGGCGGCGGTGCAGGACGTCGCGGGGTCCATTCAAAGCACACGATATCAGGCGATCGCCACCGGCTGTCCTTATTCCATCGCATTTGACCCGGCCACCGCCAGCTACCAGGTGTCGTCCGAGCCTCTTACGGGCACGCCACCGGCCTGCGCGGCCGGCTTTTCCAACCTGGGAAGCGCGATTCCGTGGTCTACGAGCGGGGACATCACCGTGAGCGCCGCCACCACGCTGCAGTTCAGTCCCAATGGGACGGTCGCGGCGACCGCGGGCGCCATGACGTTTGCCCTGACGAACGGATCCGGCACGGAAACCATCACGGTTTCGGGGGTGGGTAATGTTACCGTCAGCCCGTGAACAGCCTTTGGACGCCGGCTTCTCGCTGCTGGAAGTGACGGGAGCGATCTTCATCCTCACCATCGGCTTGCTTGCCGCCGCGCTTCTCAACTCGAGGATGGTGGGCGGCGGCCAGCGGTCGCAATACATGAGCCTGGCTTCCACTCTGGCCACGGAAAAGCTCGAGGATTTGAACCGCTGGGACATCGACGATCCCCAGGTCTGCGTGCCCACCGGAACGGCCGATGAGGGGAGCATCAGCTCCAACGTTCTCCAGACCACCACTTGCGATTCCGGAAACTCAGCCGGCGTCAATTACTACGATGACGTGAGCATCAGCCTCACGAATTCGAGCGGCAACTGTGGAAGCTCGACCTCGGGCTGCCTTGCGGAGACGGTGTCGAGCGTGAGCGGGGGGAGCACCGTTTACACCACCACGTACCATTCGCCGGACGGCCAGATCAACACAACCGCGCCCTCGGCCACGCCCCCGACTTCCAGCACCTTTCACCGGCGCTGGGTGATCGAGGGCAACTCGCCGGTGGCGGGAACACGGCGGGTCACTGTGCTCGTGACGCTGCTCGATCAGTCCGTGCAGCCTCCGGTCACATTTCAGATGAGCCTGGTGCGGCCATGACGGCGACACGCGGAGAACGGAATCGTATCCCGGCAAGGGTGGTTGAGCCTGGCGCGCGGGGGTTTTCCCTGGTAGAGCTCCTGGTGGCGGTGGCTATGTTTACCGTGATCAGCGCGTCCGCCTTCGTGCTGTTCAACCAGCAACAAAAGTCGGCCCTGACCGAGCAGGGGCAGGTGGGGCTCAACGTGTCCTTGCGCAACGCGGCTTCGCAGTTGCAAATGGACCTGGCGAACGCCGGCAGCGGATATTTCCCGGGCGCCAACGTCCCCAGTTGGCCCGTCGGTGTCACCATCGTGAACCACGTGGTCTCGGGCGCGGCGTCCTGTTACAACGCCGCCACGCTCACCTATACCGCCAACTGTTTTGACGCCCTCAACATCATCGCGGCCGCGAATCCCGCGGCCTATCCGCCGATCAACGCCACCGACGGCACCGGACAGAACGGGACCGGGAACTGCTCCAATACCGGCGCCGGGATCGCGTACGGCCAGGCCGCCCCCGGCCACACCCTGGCGCAGACGGCCGCCGACTACGAGACGGGCGACCAATTGCTCTTTCTGAACAACACGGGGTCGAAGATCACTTCAGTGGTCCTCACCCGGAACGCTGTGGTGGCGGGATCTGCCGTCCAGTTTACGTTCAATCCTACGAACGGCGACGGCAGCAACAGCCTGGCCAATGATCCGCTCGATATCACAGCCTGTGATGGCAATCAGCCCTGCCCGGCGGGGAACAAGCTCGGAGTCCAATTCTGCGGAGGCGACTGGGCGTTGAAACTCGCTCCCATCACCTACCAGGTGGACTCCTCGAATCCGGCTGATCCCAAGCTGACCCGGACCCAAAGCGGCATGGAGCAGGTGATCGGGTTTAAGGTTGGGGCCACGATCTGGAACAACGGCGCGCAGAACGAAAGCACGAGCGCGCAATACAACTACGCCGCATCGACCTACACGATCAACACCCCGAACGATGAGGCGTACAACTTTACCCTGGTGCGCTCCGTGCGCATCTCGCTGATCGGCCGGACCAATCCTGCGAGCGGTCCGGCGTACACCTTTCGCAACGCGTTCGACGGGGGACCTTACCAGGTGCTGGGAATCGCCGTGGTGGTCAACCCGCGCAACCTGAGCATGAACGATTGAGATGGCGTCATGATGACCGGCAGCCGATGGTTAAGCAAACGATGGTTAAGCAAACGATGGTCAGGCAATCGATGGTTTCGCTACGCTCCCGATGAGATCGACGGGCCTGCCTGCCCGCCGCCCCCGGCGGCCCGCAGCGAGCGCGGAGTAGCCCTGATTCTCACACTCCTGCTGCTCAGCCTGATGACAATTCTCGGTCTCGCCATGGTCCTGGCGCTTAACTCGGACATGCTCATCAACGGGTATTACCGGAACTTTCGCGGATCGTTCTACGCCGCGGACTCCGGGTTGAACATCGCGCGGCAACAGTTGCTGAACCAGGTGTCCGGAGCCTTTCCGGCGGCCTTTGGCACCCCGCCGCTCGCGAACCCGGTCACCACCGCGACGGCGGCCCTCAATTACATCACCTCGAATTACGGCAACTTCACGTCGCTGAACGCGGGCCAGGCTGCAGGCTCGTGGGCGGAGAACTTCGAAATCGTGAACACTTCGAATTGCACCAACAGTTTCGCGCCCGCGCCCGGGTATCCGGTGGTGACTTCCACCAATCCCAGCACCGGCCAGCCCACCGGCTACAAATATATCTTTAGCTACACCCTCTGCTCGACGGGAAGAGCCCTCGCGGCCGAGCAGGTCAATGTGTCCGAAATCGGCAGCCTTACCATGGGTGTTACGGGGCAGGCGGCCGGCAGCACGGTGAGCTTCGCGTCATTCGGCGCCTTCCTCAACAGTTATCCACCCTGCCTCGCGCCGCTCGTTCCCGGCACCATGACCGGCCCGATGTTCGCCAACGGCGCCTGGCAGTTCATGACCGGCGGCGCCTACATCTTCACCGACCTGATCAGCCAGACCAATCCGGATTTCGATTATTGGTTTGGCGGCAGTTGCATTCCGTCGAGCCAATCGAGCTACACGAGCGGCGGCCAGACGATCAAGCCGAGCTTTGAGGGCAATTATGCCCTGGGACAGCCCACCGCTCCTCTGCCTGCCAATGACTTCAGGCAGAAATGGGCGGCGCTGGACGGGAAGGGAACCGGCGAGCAGGACCCGAGTCCCACCGACGCCGACCTGAACGCCGATCTCAAGAATATCTCCGGCGCCGCCTATCCGATCGCCGGGGCGACATCGGGCGTGTATCTCAACTATTCGAGCGCCAACGGCGTGTATACCATGCAGGGCGGCGGGCTTTACGTAGAGGGCAACGCCGGCCTGTCACTTGCGACGAGTGGAGCGTCCGCGCAGATCTTCACCATCACCCAGGGCAGCGCCTCCACCACCGTCACCATCGATCCACTGGCGACCCCGCCCACCTCCTGGAAGTGCGCGGCCGGGACTGTGGGCACGACGATTGTGAAGTCGCACTCCTCCACAACCAACATTTGCTCCGTGCCCATGAACAACGGGGCGGCGCCGCCGCAAGCCGCCACCATGCTGTACGTGGACGGGACGATCACCAGTCTGAGCGGCCCGGGCCAAGGTCAGGCCGGCGTGCAGAATTACAACGCCGTAACCATCGTGGCCAACGGCGACGTGGACATCACCGGAGACGTGGTCTACGCGACCGAGCCCGTCACCACCACACAGAACCAGATCGTTCACGGGACCAACCCGGCGTGCTGCAACGGCACGCCCGTTGCTACCTTGATTCCCGGTCACGATGAGAACCAGGTCCTGGGCGTCTTTACGGCCACGGGGAACATTCAACTCAGCACGAATTACGCGAACGGCAACCTGGAGGTCGATGGGAGCCTCGCGGCCATCAGCCAGAATTGCGCCAGCAGTTCTTGCGGCTTTACCGTTGCGGGCGCAATCAACACCTTCAACAACGTCGGTGGCCAGATTCAAAGCAACATCTTCGGCGCCAACATGCAGACCGAGAACACTTATTTCGACCGCCGATTCACCAGCAGGGCCGGATTCGCTCCTCCCTGGTTCCCCTCCACCACCATCGCGACAGGCGGCGCCCTGCCGACCAACCTCACACCGTCCGTTCAGCGCATCAGTTGGGTCACTTCGCCGCAATAGCAATCGCGGACGGGCATTGTGTCCGCCCGGCTCGTTGCGTTCTTGCGCGTCGGGTCCGTACGCGAGACCGTTCTGCAGGCCATTCATGCCGGTGTATACTGACGGGCGCGTTGAGTTCCCTGTACGTCACTCGACGTACGTCGCTCGACCGAAGGTCACGCAAGATGGCAAGCGGCGCGACTTATGACGCGATCGTAGTAGGCTCCGGCGCGAGCGGCGGATGGGTGGCCAAGGAGTTGTGCGAGAGCGGGCTCCGCGTCCTGATGCTCGAAGCGGGACCGCCCCGGCTTCCCACCAAGGATTTCACAGAACACGTCTGGCCTTACCAGCTCAAGTACCGGGGCTTCGGCAACCGGCGCGCGCTTCTAGAGAATCAACCCGTGCAGCGGCTCTGTTACGCCTGCGACGAGTACAGCCATCAGTTTTTCGTCAACGATCACGAAAATCCCTACACCACGCCGCCCGGCAAGCCTTTTATGTGGATTCGCGGCCGGCAGGTGGGCGGTAAGACTTTCTGCTGGGCGCGTGAGAGCTACCGTTACAGCGATTATGAGTTCAAGGCGGCCAGCCGCGACGGCTACGGCGAGGACTGGCCGTTCAGCTACAAGGATCTGGAACCGTATTACGACAAGGTGGAGAGCTTCATCGGGGTCAGCGGCTCCGAGGAGCGTCTGGAGCAGATGCCCGACGGCCGCTTCCTGCCTCCCATGAACCTCTCGTGCGGAAGCAGGCTGGCGAAGCGGGTGATCGAAGAGAAGTTCGGGTGGCGCGTGATGCCCGACCGCGTGGCCAATCTCACGGTTCCGCACGGCGGCCGGCCCGCCTGCCACTACTGCGACCAATGCCAGCGCGGGTGCTACACCGCGTCTTATTTCAACAGCCCGTCCGTCACCCTGCCGGCGGCGGCCCGCACCGGACGCCTCACCCTTCTGAGCGACGCCGTGGTCAGCCACGTGGTGATGGACCCTCACGAGGCCCGGGCGCGCGGCGTCTATTGCATCGATCGCGTCACCAAGGCCGGCCGCGAGTGGTCCGCCCGGGCGGTGGTGCTGGCCGCGGGCGCGCTCGAGTCCACCCGAATCCTCCTGAACTCGCGCACCTCGCGATTTCCGCAAGGCGTGGGGAATTCGCAGGGTGTGCTCGGGCACTATTTGATGGATCACTTCACCATCGAGGGCGCGGGGGGCGTGATTGCGTCCCTGAAGTCCTCCAAGCGCGAGCCGACCGGCAATCCGGCCGGCTTCCTGATCGCGAAGTACGCCAACACGGGCGCGCGTCGCAACCCTGATTTCCTGCGCGGGTACCGTTTCGATGGCGGCGCAAGCCAGGAACTTTACGGACACGCCTTCGATCTTCCCGGCTTCGGCCCCGAGTGGCGCGAGCGCGTTCGCAATGACGTGCCATACTACTGCAGCATCGAAGCTCAGGGCGAATGCCTGCCGCGCGCCGACAACTACGTGGAACTTGACCCCGAAGTGAAGGACGCCTGGGGGATTCCGGTGCTGCGAATCCACGCGAGCTACGGCCAGAACGAGCAGGCGCAGGCCAAAGCCATGCGCCAGGACATCATGAACGTCCTCGACGCTCTGAAACTGGAGAGCCCGGAAATGCCGGCAAGCGGGTTGAGCGTCTTCGGCAAGAATATTCACGAGTGCGGAACCGCGCGCATGGGCACTGACCCCAGGAAGAGTGTTCTTGACGCCTTCAACCGCGTTCACGATGCGCGGAATGTCTTCGTAACGGACGGAGCGGCCTTTGTGACCCAGGGATGTTACGAACCGACGTTGACCATCATGGCGGTCTCGTGTCGCGCCGCTGATTCCATCGCGGAGGAGTTCAGGCGCGGAACGCCTTAAACGCGGTTGGTACGGCAAGCCGTACCCCTACAACGAAGGGCGTTATGTCGATGGGCGAACCGGCAAATTCGAACCCAGAGGCCGCAGACCTGCGAGGTTCGGGCGACGGCGAGAATCCCTCCGGCCCGTTCAGCCTCACACGGCGGCAGTGGCTCCTGCGCCTCGGCGAAGCGGCGGTGCTGGCGGGCTTTGGCGGCATTCCACCCGAGGGTCTAAACTCCGCTGCCTTGCAAGGCCCGGCTGTCGTGGACCCACAACTCGCATCGCAGTCTGCATCACGCAAGGCGCTCCCGCCGGGTCTTTACGATCCCTCCGCCGATCACCTGACGCACGTCCTCGTTCGCGAGCAGCGCTTCGTGACTCCGCCGCCGGGTAGCGAGACCGAATACGCCGAGCCCCCGCGTCAGGCCTTTGCGCCGGCTTTCTTCTCCCCGGAGGACTTCCGCGTGGTCCGGCAACTGGTCCATCTGATGCTGAACGGTCCGGGCCAGGACACCACGACACCCGATCGCGCCAGCGCCGAGACCGTGAACGAGGTCGCCGGGTGGATTGACATGGTTGTTTCACAATCCGCGGCCGTTCGCGAGGCGGCCCTGAAGCTCTCGCCGCAGCATCGCGCGCTCGCGGTCGGATGTTACGGCGAAGGCGCCGTTCAGCAACTCGAAATTGCAGACCCGCAGGCGGTCTGGAAGGCCGGACTGGCCTGGCTGCACCAGGAGGCGGCCCGCGTCTCGACGAGTGACACCTTTCTGAGTTTGACCGAGGCGCAGCAAGCAAGCCTTCTCCAGAAACTCTCCCAATCGAGCGGCGAGTCACAGCCCAAAGCCGAGGGCGCGGGACCGCGGTTCTTTCGATTGCTCAAGGGTCAGGTGATCGAAGGCTATTACACGTCGCAGGCCGGCCTGAAGGAACTCGATTACCCGGGCAACGCGTTCCACGGCGAATCACCCGGATGCGCGGACAAGTGAACCTGCGGGAGGGGAAGTGAGAGCGCTGGGACGGCCCGCCGCTGTAGTATTCTGAAAAGTCTCACGGGGCGGGTCGCGAGGGCCCGCCTGGGAGGACGCTCACTCATGCGGATCAGAACATCCATTACAATTGCGGGCGCGATTGCCGGTGCCATTGCTGGCTTTATGGCCGTGCTCATGCCGGCTGTTGCCCTCAACCCGGCAAGCTCGGACTCAGGCGCGGCTCACGCGCGCGCGTTTGAGCTTGTTTACCAGGTGACAGCCGATCCCGCGCCGAGCGGCACTTTGAAGATATGGATTCCCGTGGCGACGTCCGACTCGAATCAGGATATCGTCCTGAGGACAGTCTCAGGTCCTGCGTTTTCCGGCGTTCACGCCAATATCCACAGCGACCCCGAGTACGGGAATTCCATTCTTTACACCGAAATCGAAAAGGCGGGCGCGCCGGTCACCATCACGCTGACTTATGACGTGACTCGCAAGGAGTATTCCCGCGGCGGCCTGAGCGAACTGATGCGCTACAACCGGGATCAGGATCCTGCCCCTCCGGACGTGGCGCGCTACCTTGCTGCCGACCGCCTGGTGCCGATCAATGACCGGTTCCGGAGCATGGCGGCCGACATCACGCGGGGCAAGAGCGGCGACGTGGAGAAAGCGTATGCGATCTACGACTACGTTTTTCATGCCCTGCGCTACGACAAGTCCGGCGAGGGCTGGGGACGCGGCGATGCCATGTGGGCTTGCGACGCGAAGCACGGCAACTGCACCGATTTTCACTCGCTCTTCATCGCCTTGATGCGGGCGGAGAAGATTCCGGCGCGATTCGAAATCGGCTTCCCGCTCCCGGAGGGCAAGACCGAGGGCGACATTGCGGGCTATCACTGCTGGGCGGAGTTCTATTTGAGCGGGTTCGGTTGGGTTCCGGTGGATATCTCCGAGGCCTGGAAGAATCCTGCCAGGCACGACTTCTTCTTCGGCTCGCTCGATGTCAACCGCGTGCAGTTCACGATCGGGCGAGACCTCGTGCTTAATCCGACGCAGAGCGGGCCGCCGGTCAACTATCTGGTCTATCCTTACGCCGAGCTCGACGGCCAGCCTTACGATCACCTGCAGAAGAAATTCTCGTTCCGCGAACTCCCGCAGTCCGCTGATCTCGTGCGCGGCAAGTAACGCCAGGAGCCATGCACTCAGGCGACTACAGCGTGCTGGTAGTGGCAGGCTTCATCGCGGCAGTGGCGCGTAGCCTCCCCGCTCTTTGAGACCTTTTCGAGAAGGATGGGTGAGCCGCACTGCGGGCAGGCTTCGGCCACCGGCTTGTCCCAAGACGTGAACTTGCACTCGGGATAGCGCGTGCAGCCGTAAAACGTCTTGCCGCGTCGGGTCTTCCGCACCACGATCTCGCCGCTGCAACCCTTCTCGGGGCAGGGAATGCCCAGTGTGTCGCGCTTCACGTATTTGCACTCGGGGTAGTTGCTGCACGCCGTGAACACGCCGTAGCGGCCGTGTTTCACGACCAGGTGATTGCCGCAGTCGGGGCACTTCTCGTCCAGCTTTTCGTCGGCTACCGCAGTAGCCAGGCCTTCTTTGATCACGATCTTGCGCGTCCCTTTGCACTCCGGATACCCGGTGCAGCCGAGGAAATACCCGAATCGGCTGCGCTTCACCGTCATGGGCTTGCCGCACTTGTCGCAGATCTGGTCGGGCACCTCGGGCGCCGGTGGAGCGCCGGTGGCATACTGCGCCGCGAGTTCGGGCGTGAGGTCGCTCGTGCCGTCGCATTCCGGATAACCCGTGCAGGCCAGAAACTGCCCGTTGCGGCCGAGACGAATCACCATGGGACGCCCGCACTTTTCGCACTTGATGTCGGTCGGAATGCCCTCGCCCTTGATGTCGACCATCTCGCGTTCGGCGCGGTGCAGATCCTTGCTGAATTTGCGGTAGAAATCCTCGAGCGCGGCGGTCCAGGAGATCTTACCCTCCTCGACCTCGTCAAGCTCCTCTTCCATGTGGGCCGTGTAGGCCACGTCGAAGATGTCGGTGAAATTCTTCACCAGCAGATCGTTCACCACCATGCCAAGCTCGGCGGGGAAAAAGCGGCCCTGTACCTTTTCCACGTAGTCGCGGTTCTGGATCACGGAAAGGATGCTCGCGTACGTGGAAGGCCGTCCGATGCCTTTTTCCTCCAGCATCTTCACCAGCGTGGCCTCGTTGAAGCGCGGAGGCGGTTCGGTGAAGTGTTGTTCGGGAAGCAGATCCTCGAGCGTGAGCCGCTCGCCCTTGGCGACCGCGGGCAGGCGCAGCTTCAGCTCCTCGTCTTCTTCCAGATCTTCGCGGGTCTTGTCATCCTTGCCTTCTTCGTAAACCGCGCGGAAACCGTTGAATTTCTCCACCGACCCCGTGGCGCGCAGCAAGTAGTCGGATGCCGTGATCTCGATGGTGCTCTGGTCATAGACCGCGGGATTCATCTGCGAGGCCACAAAGCGCTGCCAGATGAGCTTGTACAGCTTGAGTTCATCGGGCTCGAGGAACTTCTTCATCAATTCCGGGGTGCGCTCGACATCGGTCGGGCGGATAGCCTCGTGAGCGTCCTGAGCGCCCTTCTTGCTCTTATAGTGGATGGGCTCAGCCGGCAGATAAGCCTCGCCATACTTCTTGTGGATGTAGTCCCGCGCCGCGCTCAAGGCGGTCTCGGCCACGCGCGTGGAGTCGGTGCGCATGTAGGTGATCAGGCCCACCGCGCCCTCCTCGCCGATCTCGACTCCTTCGTAGAGACGCTGCGCCAGCATCATCGTCTTCTTGGCCCAGAAACGGAGCTTGCGCACTGCCTCCTGCTGCAACTTGCTGGTGATGAACGGCGGCACAGGAAACTTGCGCTTCTCCCGCGTGGTGAACGATTCCACGAGGAAGGGGGCCTCGCGTAGAGCGGCAACGTGCCGGTCGGACGTAGCCTGGTCGGGAATCTCCAGGTCTTTTCCCTGGAACTTCACGAGGCGGGCGGTGAACGGGGGCGGATTCTGTCCGTGCAGGCGCGCCCCAATGGTCCAGTACTCCTGGGTGCGGAAGGCCTGGATCTCGCGCTCGCGCTCCACGATCAGGCGCAAAGCCACGGTCTGCACGCGTCCAGCGGAAATCCCCCGCCGGACCTTTTCCCAGAGCAGCGGGCTTACTTGATAACCCACGAGGCGATCCAGAATCCGGCGGGCCTGCTGCGCTTCCACCAGGTGAACGTCAATCTGGCCGGGATGATCAAAGGCGCCGCGGACGGCGTCGCGCGTGATCTCGTTAAAGATCACGCGATAGAACTTATGTTTCTTGGTTTCCAGCAACTCGCGCAGATGGGCGCAGATGGCCTCACCCTCGCGGTCCGGGTCTGCCGCCAGGTAGATGTGTTCCGCGCCGGCGGCGGCGGCCTTCAGCTCCTTGATCACATCCTTCTTGGAGGGGATCTCCCGGTAGACCGGCTTGAAATCGTTGTCGACGGCCACGCCCAGGTCTTTCTTGGGCAGGTCCATGACGTGGCCCATCGAGGCTTTCACGGTATAGCCGCTGCCCAGATACTTGTTGATGGTCTTGGCCTTGGCCGGCGACTCGACGATGACGAGTGACTTGCTCATGATTTCGGTTCTCGGTTCCAGTTCTCAGTTGCCCTTGCGGTGGTGCTCCGCCCGGCCCTTCTTTTATGGGCCATCCGCTTCGGCATTGTCAAATGGGGGCCCAGCCGCAATAGATGCAGGAACCGGCCCCAAAGTCGCTCGCAGGCTCGGGCCGGGGCCGCTCGAAGTGGTGCTGGATCACTCGTAACACGTGTATCCTCAATGACATCGTAGCTCCGACGATCGGGTGGGCTGAAGGCCGGCACGACTGGGTTCAGAGCTTCCTGACAAAGTTCTTGCCCGGCAACTGCCGGATGAACCCTGCCATTTCAAGCTCCAGCAGGGCCGCCATCACCCGCGGCTGCGGAAAAGGCGCGAGGCTGAAGACGTCGTCGATGAAGCTGGCCTTATCCGGACGCAGGACCTCGTAAATCGCCTTCTGATCGCCGCTCAGCGCAGGCTCAAACAGCGACCGCGACCCGGCTTCCGCGCCATCGGACGCGGACGGCGGCGGGATTAGTTGGGTCCGGACGGCGGCCGGGAACTCTTCGACCACGTCCATCCAATTGTCAACCAGCTTGGCGCCCTGCTTGATGAGCAGGTTGGGGCCGAAGCTCTGTGGCGACGTAATGTTGCCCGGCACGGCGTAGACCTCCCGATCCTGCTCGGAGGCGAGCCGGGCAGTGATCAGCGAGCCGCTGTACTCTGCCGCTTCCACGATCACCACACCCAGTGCGAGACCGCTGATAATCCGGTTGCGGATGGGAAAATTCTCAGGCTGGGGCGAAGTGCCAAGGGGAAACTCCGAGACTAGTGCGCCGCCCGCGAGGATGCTCTCCGCCAGGCGCTTATTGTCCCGTGGATAGATGACGTCAACGCCGCAGCCGAGCACCGCCACGGTCTTGCCTTTGGCTTCGAGCGCGCCCCGATGCGCAGCCGAGTCAATACCGCGCGCCAGGCCGCTCACGATCACGAGGCGGCGCTGCGCGAGATCGGACGCCAGACGATGGGCCACCGAGCTGCCGTAGGCGCTCGGGCGCCGCGTTCCCACAATGGCGACCCCGTGCGCTCCGAGCAGGCTCGAGTCTCCACGGACATACAGCGCCAGCGGGGGATCGGCGATGTGCTTGAGAAGCGGAGGGTAATCGCCGCTGCCAAACGGAATCACCGAGCACCCGAGCTTCTCGGCGGCTGCTGCCTCCCGCTCGGCTTCCTGCAGTCCCGCACCGGCGCGAACGCGCTCGGCGACGCGGTGAGCGAGACCCGCAGCTTCGAGCGACCCGATCGGCGCTCCGTAGACGGCCTCAGGCGAGCCGAAATGCTCCACCAGCTTCTGGGCGCTGCGAACGCCCAGCCCTTCCACGCGTCCGAGCGCCAGCCATAGCTGGCTTGCTGCCTCGTTACCGGATACCACTGCCATAGTCCACGACGAATCAGCGATCGGTCTTAAGTCATTGCCCATCAACAGCGTTCGGGCCTAACTTGTCCCCGAAGAAGCAACGCAGAAGCGACCCTTGCCCGCCGATACATGTGCGGCAAGGAAACGAGACCGAAGGAAGGAGTGCGAGACGTCCCCCGTATACATGGAGTTAACAACCTAGGACAACCTAACTCTATGGGGGAGACGATGTCAAGCAAAGGCAGGCACGAGAAGGAACTCGGGATCGTTGTTTGCTGGGTCTACTGGCCGCGAGTCGGCACGTGCGCGTCACGCCGGGCGATTGCCCATTCGCCCACGTCGGCCGAAGCTTCGGAGAGCATATTGACCATGGGCTGGAACAGCCGTACCACCAAGTCTGTAGCCACCACGCCCGCCCACACCGACCATCGCGTGGCCGAGCGAAGCGGTTTGGACGAGTCGAACTCGGGCCGCAGGTGATCGCCGAGGCGCAGGTACGCAACCAGGACCTCTACGGCGTAAAGCACGCCGGCCGCGAGCAATCCCATCTTGAGCAACCCTACGACGAACTCCCCAACCGTTCTCATGGCTCGAACTCCCCTCTTCCGCTCACCAGATTAGATGCTGCAAGCGCTACGCAACAGTGTTGTGCAGTTCGAGTGCCAAGCGCTTCAGCTCGATCGATTATTTTCTGCTCACTTTCCGTTGGAGTTTCCAAGACCATAACTTTTGGGGCCTATTCTAGATAGATGTGGGGCTTGCGGCCGGGGCACGAGGGAAATGCCATTCTCAAGCGCCATGTGATTCACAGGCGAGTGTGCAATTCTTACGTAACCCTGGTTGAGAACCACCTCAGTTGGCTCGTTTCAGCCGCGGTGCAGCGAGACGTGAAAGGCCAATAAGGAAGGCGAATGACGAATCGCCGTCATTAAAGACCGCCTGTTGGCACCTCAGGGCGAACGCGCGGCGCTCGCTCACGCCGAGGCTGACCCCGAGGACATATGGAATCGCGTCGAACACCGCTCCACTACTTCTACTGCACCGTCAGAGTTAGCGTTGCGGTGTGCTGCACAGTGACCCCACTTGATGCGTACGTCGCCGTTACGGTCAGGGGGTAAGTGCCCGCAGGCGTGCCCCCGGACTGCATTGGGCCGGTGGCGCCTCCGCCGCAACCCGGCACGATCAAAGCCAGCGCGAGCGTCAGTGCGGCAATGGTCATGGGCACAACGAGCCGCCCGAAGGGACGATCTCCAGCCGGCCGGGGCTGCGCGCGTCCGAGGCCGAGCAGCGCCAAGCCAGCCAGCGCCAGGAACGTAATGAGCGAAACGATCGGCCACGGGCCACGGGGTTCGCGCGGAGAGCTCGGACGCAGACGCCAGCTGGTTCCCGCGGCAGTCGTTGTTACGCCGATGACGAACGGCGCACTGCTTCCCGAAGGCGGCAGACTGATGCCGAAAATCGGGGATGCCCCCGTCAGACTGCACGTCGCGCCCGCCGGAGCGCCGCTGCATGCCACCATCACCGCGCCCGCAAGGCCGCCCTGTGAGCTCAACTGCAAGGTGTAGCTCACGGACCCCCCCGGGGTCACCGTGGCCGACGAGGCCCCGACAACGCTGATCGCGAAATCCTGTCCGGTTCCGGAGAGTGTCACGGCTTGCGGGCTTCCGGAAGCATCGTCGGCAACCGAGAGTGTGGCCGAGCGCGATCCGCCGGCCGCGGGCTTGAAGGTGATGCTGATAGTGCACGTCGCGCCCGCCGACACGCTGGTGCCGCAGTTGTTCTGCTGGCTGAAGTCGCCGGCGTTTGAACCGCCGAAGCCGATGCTCGAGATGGCGAGGGGCGCGGCACCGGTATTGGTCAGGGTCACGGGTGTGGCAACGCTGCTTTGGCCCGCGAGTTCGGTCCCGAAGCTCAAGTTGGTTGGCGCCAGGGTCACGGCCGGGGTCGTGCCGGCGCCGGTGAGGGCGATGGTTTGCGGGCTGTTGGCGGCGTTGTCTGTGATGGTTACCGTACCGGTGCGTGTGCCCGACGACGCCGGCTTGAACACGACACTGATCAGGCAGTTTCCTCCAACAGGAACCGAGGTCCGGCAGGTGTTGCCGGCCCCATAGTCTCCGCTGACGGTGACGCTCGTGACGGTAAGGGCGCCGTTACCGGTATTCGTGAGTGTTACCAATTGCGTGTGGCTCGATGTGCCCACGGGTTGATCGCCAAAGTTAAGGGTAGGCGGTGAGAGGCTCACGATGGGTTCCGGAGCCAGGCCGCTCAAGGGCACCATCTGCGGGCTTCCGCTGGCGCTGTCAGTGAAGCTCAACGTGGCCGAGCGAGTGCCTCCGGCCGTGGGATCAAAACCGATGCCGACGGTGCAATAGCCTCCGGGTTCCAGAACCGGAGTAACGGAACAATCCCCGAAGGACGGGTAGAAACACACCGCGCCTGGGACCAGCATCGGCGCGCAGAAAACAAAGTCGCTGCTGTTGGGTCCGGTAATTGCCGGTCCTGCGGTGAAGTTCAACTGGATTCCGCTGTTGTTTGTCACGGTAACGACCTGCGGCGTGCTGACGGTTCCGATGGACTGGAGGGCGAAGCTGAGGCTTGCTGGACTGACGCTGATCTCGCTGCCGCCGGTGCCCGTGAGCGCGATGGACTGCGGGCTGTTTACACCGGTATCCGTGATGCTGAGCGTCCCCGAGCGCGTTCCTCCCGTGGTCGGAGTGAATGTGACGGTAACGGTGCAGTTCGCCTGTGCTGAAAGGCTCGACGGGCAATTGTTGGTCTGGCTGAAGTCGCCGCTCGCGCTGATATTCGTGACACTCAGTTTTCCCGCTCCCGGATTGGTGATCGTCACGGTCTGGGGCGTACTCGTGGTGCCAACCGACTGGGCCGGGAACGTAAGAGCCACCGGAAATAGTGCGATGAAGGGGCCATCGAGCAGGACGGAGATCACCGTGTTGCCATCCGGACCTTGGTCGTCCAGTACCGCGAGGTCGGGGGCGCCATCGCCGTTGAAGTCGCCCGACGCGAACGCCACGGGGCAGGTTTGCGTAGCGAAGGTGACTGGCGATTGAAGCGTGCCGTCGCCATTGCCGAAGAGCACGAATACAACGCCGGGAGAACCGGGTGCGCTGCATGCGGATTGTGGCACCGCGGCCAGATCTAGCTTCCCGTCTCCGTTGAAGTCGCCTGCGGTCAACTGGCCAATACCTGGCGCAGAGTAATTCACCGGCGCCTGGAAAGTCCCATCGCCGTTGCCGAGCAGTACGGCGACGCCAGAGTAATTGGACACGGCCAGATCGGTCTTCCCGTCCTGGTTGAAATCCCCGGTGACTATTGCCCCCGGACACGTTCCGGCCTCAAAATCCAGGTGCGTCTTGAAGGTCCCGTCGCCGTTCCCGAGCAGGATGGATACGACGCCTTGGGTGCACGCAGTCAAGGCGAGGTCGGGAATGTCGTCTCCGTTGAAATCCCCGACCGCAACCCCTGACGGGCCGGCTGCAGTTGCGTAGTAGGCCGGGGCCTGGAGTGTGCCGTCCCCGTTGCCCAGCATGACCGCCACGCTGTTGGCAGCCGAGTCTGCCGCTGCCACGTCCAGCTTTCCGTCACCGTTGAAGTCGCCCACTGCTGACGTTTCAAACGTTAATGGCAGGCTGCCGGCCGCCGTGAACGTACCGTCTCCATTGCTCAGCAGTATCTCCAACACACTCGCCACCGGCGACTCATTGAACGCCAGGTCCGCCTTTCCATCGCCATTGAAGTCGCCCGGCGTCGCGCTGCCGCCCATGAAACTCGCTTCGAACACTGACGGGGGGAAGGTCCCGTTCCCGTTACCTAACAGCGTGGAGAGGCCTCCATAGTACGGTCCCGGCACCGCCAGATCGAGAATGCCGTTCGCGGTGAAATCAGCGGTCGAAATATTGAAGGCCCTGGTATCGCCGCCGATCGTGTAGTCGTTCCGCAATTCCAGGGTTCCGTCTCCACGACCGAGAACGACCGGCACATAGTCGCTCCCGTTGTCGCCGATGGCGAGATCGGGCGCGCCGTCGCCGTTGAAGTCTGCGACAACCACGCCACTCGCAACCGACGTGCCCGTGGCGTACCCCACAGCCTGCTGAAAGGTGCCATCGCCGTTGCCCAAAAGGACGTAGGCATCAGGGCCGGTCGCGGTCACGAGATCCAGATTCCCATCGCTATTCAGCTGGGCAGTCGCCAGAGGTCCGCTCTCCGAGCCGGCGCTGTATTCAAAGGGAGGCTGGAAGGTGCCATTACCGTTTCCAAGCAGAATCACAACCGAATTGCCGAGGTTATCGGCGTTCTCGAATGCGAGGTCGAGATTGGCATTGTTGTTGAAATTTCCGGCGACGAGCGATTGCGCCGTATATCCGGTGCTGATACTGACCGGCGCCTGAAAAGTGCCGTCGCCATTCCCGAGCAGCACGGATAGGTTGGTGCTCTTCAAGTCATTCGTGACCAGGTCAAGCTTGCCGTCGCCATTGAAGTCGCCGGCCACAATCGCCGTCGGACTGCCGTTGTCCGTCACCTGCGCGAACGGTTGAAATGTGCCGTCGCCATTGCCGAGCAGGACGGCCGCAGCGCCCTGCACGCCGTCGACGATCGCCACGTCCAGCTTGCCGTCGCCGTTGTAGTCCCCCACAGCGATCTGGCCGAAGCCGTCCACAGCGTAGGTGCCGAATGGGATGCTGTAGGTGGCCGGTAATTGGAAGGTGCCATCGCCATTTCCGATAAACACCTGCAGGAACGCACCGCTGATCAGCGCCAGATCGGGCTTGCCATCCCCGTTGAAGTCGCCCGTGACCAGGGCGAAGGCCTCGTAGCCGTCATAAGTGGCCGAGTAAACGAACCCGCCCGCTGGCTGGCCGAGGTAGATGCTCACGGCGCTTTGGCCGCTGTGGACGGAGAAATAAGAGACGGCGAGGTCCGGCCTGCCGTCACCGTTGAAATCGGCTGCAACCAGGCCGTTGGTGAGGTTGCCGGCGAAAAGCGAGATCTGTCCGAATACGTAGGTTTCCTGAGCTGAAGCGGTGACAGCGATGCCTGGAAGCCCGGCGGCCAGGAGCGCGACTGCCGACACGTTTCTCAGGTTCCGCCCGATGAGTCCGAAGCGCATGGTCCCCTCCGTAGCGATGTGATCGAAGAATGCAGCTCGCGGGCCGGTCCACTCGTTGCGTCCCAACAAGGCACAACGCCCTCTCGCACGGTCCTGACACTTTCAACACAGATAGCGGCGAAAGGTTGCGGCAGGTGCCATGTTTATTTACGGCCTTGACGGCGCCGGGTCACCGGCCCCGCGCGGTCTCGTGATCATCTCGCGGATTTGCGCGCAGTGGCGCAGCTCATGGTAGGCGGTCACGCTTGTCCAACTGACGCCTGTCAAGGCGCCGACCGCGGCGAAGGGGTGAGGCAGGACGATGGAAAGAAGATCTTTCTCCGGGGCGCTTTCGAGCACCTGGAGGAACGCCTGACGCGACTCGGCCAGCAGTGCCAGGCCTCGATCGAGGTCGGGGGCATTGTCGGGCGTCACTCGGGCGGGAGCCTGCACCCGGATCTCCCGTGTTGGGACGACACGCCGGATGCGCTCCCACTCTTCGCGCAAGCGTTCGCTGCTCGCGGGTTCCACGCGCTCGCCGGACCCGAGCACCTTTTGGAGGCCGCGGCCGGTGGCACGCTCCGCCAGGTGCAGATGGTACGCGATTTGCGCGACGGACCACGGCCTTTGAGGATCGTTGCCGGCCGGGGCGGCCGCTTCGCGCCTCGCGCGCTCGATCTCTTCGAGCAGGCACGCCCGGGCCGCATCAAGCTCGGCACGGCGCTCTTCAGGAGTGCTGGGAAAGTCGTGGAGTGGCTGCGTCATGTGACTGTCTGTGCTCGATTGTCAGTTATATGCGGCAGCGCCGTCCACGGCCTTAAGCGACCGCGGGCGAGGCAGGCCCGAAGGGCCGATCCACCAAAGCCCAGGCCAACGGCCTGGGCCAAAGACCGAGGCGCAAGCCAAGAGCCCTGAAAGGGCGACCCAAGACCTATAGCCGTCACTACGGTCTTGTCGCGCCCCTTCAGGGCTCTGAGAGCATCTCGGAGGAAACCCAAACCCCGGGCCGTTGGCCTGGGCTTGGATGGACCGCCCCTTCGGGGCTCTAAGGCCGTTTGATGCTGTACTTTTCCAGACGATACTGCAGCGTGCGGAAGGTCATCCCGAGCAACTGCGCGGCGCGCGTGATGTTCCAGTTGGTGCGCTGCAGCGCTTCCATGATCTTTGCTTTCTCGTGCTCTTCCCATGATGCCTCGGGAATGATGGGCTCGAGACCCGGCTCGCGCGCTGGGGCGGTGGCAGCGCCGCCGGCGGATGCTCCTGGGGCCGTGGCCTGGGCGTTCTCGAGTACCTCGGGGGGAAGGTCCTCGATCTCGATCTGGTCGCGTTCGCCGAGCAGCGCCGCGCGCTCCATGGCCCATTCCAGTTGGCGGATGTTTCCCGGCCAGGAGCAGGCCTGCAGTGCGTCGAGCGCCTCACGTGAGATTCCCGTGACCTTGCGCCCGGAGGTCAGGGCGGCGCGCCGCATGAAGTGCAGAGCCAGCAACTCGATGTCTTCCCGGCGCTCGCGCAGCGGCGGGCAGACAATGGGGATCACTTTCAGACGATAGTAAAGGTCTTCCCGGAACTTGCTCTCCTTCAGCATTTGCTCCAGGTTGCGATTGGTGGCGGTGATGATGCGTACGTCTACCTTGATGGCTTCGGTGCCGCCGACGCGCAGAATCTCGCGTTCCTGGAGGGCGCGCAGAATCTTGGCCTGCAGGGCCAGCGAGGTGTCGCCGATCTCGTCGAGAAACAGGGTGGAGCGGTGCGCGCGCTCGAACAGCCCCTTTTTCTGCTGGTGCGCGTCCGTGAAGGCGCCCTTCTCGTGGCCGAAGAGCTCGCTTTCGAGCAGGGTTTCGGTGAGCGCGGCGCAATTGACCGCCAGGAAGGGCTGGTCGCGCCGCGGGCTGTGCTTGTGAATCTCGCGGGCCACGAGCTCCTTACCGGTTCCGCTCTCGCCGAGAATCAGCACGGTGTGCGCCGTGGGCGCCACCTTGAGAATCAGCCGCAGCATGCTCCTGGTGGCGGGCGAATCGCCGATGATCGTCCGGCGCAGTGAAGCGAGGTGGGCGAAGATTTCTTCCACCACGCTGAGCAGCCGCTGGCGCTCGACCGGCTTCTCGAGATAGGCGTACACGCCCTTTTTGGTGGCTTCGATGGCCGACTCAATGGAGGGATACCCCGTGATCAGGACCACGGCTACGGTGGGATCGGCCTGGACGATGGCCGCCAGAAGCTGGACCCCCGTCATGCCGGAGAGGTTCAGGTCGGTGATCACCAGGTCGAAGCGCCTTTGGCCGAGCAGCCGCAGAGCGGCCTCGCCGCTGGGCGCGGTCTCGGCGTTGTAGCCTTCGCCTTCGAGAATGTCGCGATAGATCTCGCGCTGGCGCTCTTCGTCGTCAACGATCAGGATGGCGGAATCGGGCATGGGTTCGGTTTCGTGGCGGCCTGCGATGCTCAGCTGGCCACCTCCTGCACCGGGGCGACGCGAGGCGCGGCCGTGACGGCAGGCTCAAGGGGCAATTCCACCACCATCACCGTGCCGCGCGCGCCGGCTTCGGCGGCAAAGATGCGACCGCCGTGATCCTCCACGATCTTGCGCGTGATGGCGAGGCCCAAACCGAACCCGGTGGCCTTGGTGGAAAAGTAGGGCGCGAAGATTCGCTCGCGGTCTTCGGGAGGAATTCCGGGGCCGGTGTCCGCAAAGCGCAACTGCAGCTTGCCGGGATTGCCGTTCGACCAGAGAAACCCCGCCGAAACGCGAATCTGTCCGCCCTGGGGCATCGCCTGGACGGCGTTGGTGAGGATATTCAGGAAGCAGGTTTTCATCTGGCCGGCGTCCGCTTCGAGAAGGGGCGGTGCCTGGGCCATGTCCACGGTAATGGAAATGTCCTGGGTGTGCGCCTGCTTCTCAACCATGGCCACCGCCTCTTCCAATATGGCGCCGATGTCGCAAGGCGCCAGCTCCGGCGGTGACTGGCGGCCCGCCGCCAGAAAATCGTTTACCAGGTGGTTCAGGCGGCCGACCTCGTCCTTCACCCGCGCGAGGTTACGCTCGATTTCGCGGGCCCGGGCGGTCTCGACTCCGAGGTGCTTGGCGCGAATCTGGTCAATGCTGAGGTTGATGAAGTTCAGCGAGTTGCGAACTTCGTGCGCCACGGTGCCCGCAAAGCGGCCGAGCAGCGAAAGCTTCTCGGCCTCGTTCAGCCGTTCCTGCAATTGGCGGCTCTCGCGCAGCCGCGCCACCATCTCGTTGAAGGTTCGGGCCAGGCGCCCCATCTCATCCGAGCCCGAATCCGGCAGGTGCACGGCGAGATCACCCTGGGCGACCCGCGTCGTAAGATTGACGAGCTGGCTGATCGGGCGCGTGAACTGAAAGGCCATCAGCACTACAAATGCCATGCCCGTGAGCAGGGTGACGATGATCCACGCCGAGCGCACCACATCCGTGTGGTGCAGAAGCTCGTCCACCTCGTCGACCACGCCGTGCAACACGAGATAGCCGATCACTTTGTTGTCGCGAACGATCGGAAACTCCACCGAATACGTGGTCTGACCGCTCGGATCGAGATTGGTGTCGGGCAGGCTGGCCGAGAGATGGAACGGCGTGGTCTGTTTCTTCTTCAACCTGACCTTCTTGCCGAGGCGCTTGGGATCGGTGCTGGCCACGACCTCGCCGGAGGGCGAAGCGGCGTCGACCGTCTCCTTGAGCCCGGCCTGGCTGAGCTTGTCCTTGTAGGCTTGCAGGGTCAGGTCGGGATCGCCCTTCTGGGGAAGCTGCTGTTGATAAGTGGCCAGTTGGTTGATGGTATTGAGGTCCGAGGTAATAGTTGCCACGTAGGCCTTCACGCGGCCTTCCTGGCGATGGTAGGTCCAGAAGAGCACGGTGCTGGTGGATGCCATGGTCAGCAGGAGGACCAGGGCCAGCCGAGTGCGGAAACTGAGGCCCGCCAGAATTCCGGGCCGGCGCGCCGGTTTGACGCCGCCTGGCTGCGTGCCTGCTTCCGAGCCGTTTGCGGGTGGAGAGAAAATCGAAATCGGGCCGCTCCGCCAGGTCATCCGGGTGCTCTCCTGAGGCGTGAACCCGCGCCGGACCGTTTCCCGCCGGAAAAAGCCTGCGCCGCCGCGGCTCCGCCATCCTTCATGCTAGACCACGGAGAGGCCGGTGTCAACCCGGCCTCCCTACGAATGTAGCCTATCGCAGGAACTAGAGCGAGCGCAGGAAATCGATCAGGTCCTGCTGATTGACGGAGGAGAGCGCGTTGAAGGCGTTGACCACGTTGTCCGCTTCCGAGTTCGGGTAACCGCTTCCGCCGGCGCCGCTCCCGCCGGTGCAGAACTGGTCCGCGTGGTCTTCCACGGCCTGCACGATGTCGCTGGTGCGGCCGTCGTGCATGAAGAAGACCCGCTGGCCCACGCCCCACAGGGGGGCCGACCGGAACATATCTCCGCCTGCCACGCCTTGGGTTACGCCGTCGGCCAGGCAGGAACCCATGTGGTGCACGAGAAGATCCGAAAAAATATTGACGTTCTGGCCGCTCAAGGCCGAAACCGCGGACGTCCCTGTTATGAACTGGGTGGGAGAGGGAGAACTGTGGCAGATGTTGCATCCGACGGCGTTGAACTGGTTCTGGCCGTTGATGGTGGTAGAAGTCGGTGTCGCCGGCGTGGGCGGCGCCAGGAAGCGGATAAACAGCGCCTGCCGCTCGGGATCGCCCGGAAAGCGGTGAGGGCCGGGATTCGTGAAATTAAAGTGATCTTCGGGAACCGCGTTGATGAGGCACCCCGGTTGTGATTCGTCGAGTTCATCCGGGAATGCCTCGGTGCTGACACCCTCTTCGATGTTGTAGGCTGCTGACGAGAACATGAGCGCAGAACGCTCCTGGGCTTTCCACCCAAAGCGGCTGATGGTGCCGTCGGAGGCGATTTGCGGCGTGCCGCAAATTCCCGTGGTGGCTTCTTGCGCGCATTGCGCCGCCCAGTTTGACAGAATCTGGGGCTCGGGTATGATTTCCATCAAGCCATCGCCGAACATCGAAATCGGTATGTGGAAAATGACGTCGTTCTGGCTCTGCGCAGTCGAAAAGTCGGGCTGTGGCAGGTCACAGCTTCCGGCATCCGGGCGGCCGGTAATCGTGAAAAGCTCCTGCGTGTTGCCAGCGCTGATCGAGTAAGGGTCGCCGTTTGACACCTGGGGGAAGCGGGCGTTCGCCATCACACCGCTCTGGGACTCGAAAGAGGGCATCGCGTTTAGAGCGCCGTCGAGGTCAAAAACCTGGAAGAAGTTGTTTGTGAAAGGCGCCGACCCGCCTACGGCCGGCTGCGAGTGGCAGCCGTTGCAGGAGTTGAAGTTGAAGCGCGGCCCCAATCCTGAGTTCCCGGTTCCCCCATCGCCCGTCCCCGTGACCGAGTTGATTTCGATGAAGGTCGAGTTGATCGTGCCCTCCAGGGCCTGCTGGCCGATGGTCAGAGTCGTAAAGAACTGCCCGGCTGCCGCCGGCCCGCCCCGCACTCCTGGGTCCTGGGCGGTGGACTGGGCGCGCACAGCCACCACGAGCGCCAAGGGCGCCAAAGACATGACCGCCAGCATGATCAGGAGTAACCTCGCCCACGAGACCGCTCGAAAACCCGATGCCCGGTGCCCGTTTTCCTTGCCCGACATGGTCCCTCCGTTTCTTCCTCTTCCCAATCAACCGTCTCCGTTTACCCTGGACTGGCCGGCTCCGAAGCCGTCAGACTCCCAAGACTATCCCGGTGTGCCCGGCCGGCAGCACCGGCCTGACTCACAAATCGCGAAGGAAATCGAGAATATCCTGCTGGTTCTGGGGTGAAAGAGCCTTGAACGCGTTGTACACCGAGTTGGCCTCGGACGCCGGATACTGCGAGTTTCCGTTGCAGAAATGGTCCTGAATCGCGACCAGCAGATTGCTGGTGCGCCCATCGTGCAGGAAGAACGCGCGCTTGCCTGCGCCCCACAACGGCGGCGTGCGGAACATGTCCCCCTGCGCGGTGCCCTCGATCACGTTGTCGGCGAGGCACGGGCCCATGTGGTGGAGCAGCAGGTCCGAATAAAGATTGAACGTCTTTTGACTGAGGAACGAACCCATCGACGAAACCGGTGTGGTGTAAGACACCGTGTGGCAGATGTTGCAACCGATGGTGCTGAACTCGGTTTGCCCCTGCGTCGCCGCCGAATTGAACTTCGCAGGCGCGGGCCCGGCAAGGAAGCTCATGAATATCGCCATCCGTTCCGGGTCTCCGGTGAACTGATCGAAGTTGATGCCCGAGTTGAAATTAGTGCCTGACTCCGGAACCGGATTGAAGACGCAGCCTTGCGTTTGATTGACTTCGGCAGGAAAAAACTCGTTCGTGACGCCAACTTCGGTATTCAATTCCTCGCTGGCCGCCTCGATCAGCCCCCGCCACTGCGCCTTCCACCCCAGGCGATTCACCTCGCCGTCGTGGCCGCTGATGCTGGGCGTTCCGCAGATTCCGGTTCGCGACTGTTGCGCGCACTCTGCGCTCGCGTTGCCGGTGATGGTTATGTTTTCAACGATCTCGATCAAACCATCGCCGAAGGTTTCAATAGGCTGCCGCAGAGCCAGGTCATTCTGGGACGCAGCTTGCGAAAAGTTCGGTTGGGAAATATTGCATCCCGAGGCGTCGGTACGTCCGGTGACTGTAAAAAGCTGGTGGACCATGTTGTCCGGTACAGGAGGGTTGCTGCCAAGCACAAAGGGAAAGCGCGCGATCAAGGAAGGCCCGTTTTCGAGCTCAAAGGTCGGCATGGTGTTGGTGGCGCCACTGGCTTGATAGATCGAAAACAGCGGGTTCGTCGTGCCGGTGCTCGGTAAGTCGTCGGCCGTCAGTCCGCCCACCGCCGGCCACCCATGGCAGCTCGAGCATGAGTTCGAATTGAACACCGGTCCCAGTCCGCCGGGCGCCGAGCCGCTGGTCGGGACGACAAAAGATGTCGTGAAATTAGTCTGACCGTCGTCGAAGGCTGTAGTCTGTGTCGAACTGAGACCCGAAAGAGGCCCGCCAGCCCCCGGCCCCCCGCCTCGAACGCCCGGGTCTGTGACCGTAACCGGCGGTTTCGGGGCTCCGGTCTGGGAGAAAGCAGACGCCATCGCTGCCAGTACACACAGACCGGCAAGGATCAGGATCACCCTTGCGGCCGCCCCGATACGAACAGCGCGGCCCAACTTGACATCCATGGCTACCTCCCTGGCTTAGACTACCTGCTGCTACCGGACGAAGAACAGACTGGTTAAAGGAGTAGTTGTCTGCTTAGATTCGAACAACGCCCCCCACCCACGTCTCTCGCGGCCAAAAGAGTTGCCACCGGAAACGCACCTCCAATCAAAGCAAAATGCCCTAGTGAAGTCAATACCATCAACGTAATGATAACTCCCTTGGTAGCACGGCTCTTCTTCAGTTCCAAGCCTGGGTGGCGGCAGGATTTGTTGACGATGGCTCGCGACGCCGCTTGAGCCGTCTTTCGCCCGAAGCAACCTCGTCCAAGCCCCGCTCAGGCGCTCGGATACAGGCGATAGAGCATCCAGTAAACCACGACGCCGGTGACGGAAACGTAGAACCAAAGGGGCAGAGTCCAGCGGGCGATCTGTCTATGTTTGATGAAGTTACGGCGGAGGGCGCGGCTCAGAGTGATCAGCACCAGAGGAACGATCACGGCCGCGAGCACCGTGTGCGACCCAAGCAGCGTGAAGTAGAAGATGCGAACGGATCCCGTTCCCGGAAACCGGGTCACGCCATGGTGCGCGTGGTACCAGAGGTAGCAGGCAAGGAACAGGGTAGAGGTCGACGCCGCGGAAAGCATGCAGACCCGGTGGGCGGCGATCATCCTCCGGCGAATAAAGACGTAACCGGTTGCCAGCAGAACGGCGCTGGCCGCGTTGAGTGTGGCATCGATTGCCGGAAAGTCGCTGAGAGGGATCACTGACCTTGGTGGCTAAGCGGCGCTCTTCTTATCGAGCATCAGCAGCCCAAGAACCAACGGCAAGTAAAGAACCGAGGCGAAAAGCACCTGCCTCGCGAGCGTCCGCGAGCGCGTCACAGCCAGACGCATCCCGAAGGCGGAAAACGCCAACCCGACGAGCAGTGCCCCGCAGAGGTAGGGGATGCCCGCCGACCCGAGCCAGGCTGGGGCGAGGCTGACGGCCAGCAGGCAGATTGAAGAGATCACCATCTGCCAGGCCATGGATTGACCTCCGTCGTCCGGCAACATGTGATATCCGGCGCGCGAATAGTCTTCGCGATACATCCAGGCTATGGAGAGGAAGTGAGGGAACTGCCAGAGGAACAGCAGCGCGAAAAGCATCCAGGCTTCCAGGTTCAGGGTGCCACGTGCCGCGGCGTAGCCGATGAGGGGAGGAGCGGCGCCGGGAAAGGCTCCCACGAACATGCACCAGGATGTTCGGCGCTTCAGGGGCGTGTAGATTACGAGGTAGCTTGTCAACGTAGCCGCCGCCAGCAGGCTGGCCAGCAGATTCACGGCTAGGGCCAGATACACGGCGCCGCCAATGGCGAGGCCCAGTCCCAAGGCCAGGGCCTCGGCGGGCCGCACACGCCCGGCCGGCAGCGGACGCTGAGCCGTCCGCCGCATCTGGGAGTCAAACGAGCGCTCCAGGTATTGGTTCAGCGTGGCCGTCCCACTGGCCACAAGCAGCGTCCCGAGCAGTGTATCGAGGAGCGGAAGCAGGCGGAAAGGTCCTCGCCAGCCCAGGTCAAACCCGACCGCCGTGGCGACGAGGACCAGGAAGTTGACTTCGGGCTTGGTGAGAGCCCAATAGTCGCCGAGCCGCGCTTTCAGTCCGGAGGCCCTAGTGTTTGCTAGCATCGATTGACCGCTCCGTCGCCTTCGGCGACGGTTGACTCAGTCTGAACGGCTTGAAGCTGCTCGCCCTGCTCTCGGGCGACCTGATACCGATGGCGGCCGCGGATCGCCGCTGCCGCGATCGCCCCGAAAATCAGCAGGGGCGGCACCAAGAGTATCACGATACCGCTTCGCAGAGCGGAAGCGGCATCGGCTTTCACCGAGGCCGCAGCGGCATAGCAGAAAGGGCACGTCCAGCCGGTGTTGGCGCCGGGTCCGCAGAGGGCGGCAAGCGTCAACCCGGCCTGCCACGCGGACTTTCGGGCCGCGCTCGCCACGCCAAGCCACCGGAATGTAGAAGCCTTCATCGGGTCCATCAGCTTAACGCCAGCAGGGCCATGATGTAAACCCAAAGTGCCGTCAGAAAATGCCAGTACAGGGCCACAGCCCCGACGATGGATCGTGCTCTGGAGGTCGATCCGGCGCTCTTCAACCGCCCGATGGCCCCGGTGGCCCCGGTGGCCCCAATGGCCCTGATGGCCCTGATGGCCCTGATGGCATAGAACATTGCCACGATCCCGCCGAGCAAGTGCGCGCCGTGCAGGCCGCTGAATACATAGAAGAATGAGCTGCTCGGATTAGTACTGGCGAGGATCCCGTGCCGGACAAGATCGATCCAGGCCAGCACCTGTCCGGCGGCAAAGGCGACTCCGAGCAAGGCCGCGAGCATCAGCCAGCCACCCGCCGCGGGGGTTCCGGCGCCGCCAGCGAGTCTGCGACGCGCCCGCTCCAGGGCGGCGCTGCTCGCGATGAGTACGGCGGTGTTGAAGTAGAGGATGCGCGGCAGCGTCAACCCCACCCAATCGCCCCCCAGTCCTTTGCGGACCACCATCGCGCTGGTCAATCCGGCGAAGAGCATGACGATCGCTGCGACCAGCAGCCACATGCCGGTGCGATACGTTTGCAAGGGGATGAACCCATCGCCATTCCCGCGAGTGCCTGCGACGTGTGCTCCGCCATCGCCGTTGCGGCCGGCACCCCGGCGGGTGGGCATGCGGCGTTCGGATAACGGAAGTGTGGCTGCTTTTGTTCCCATGCTTGCCTGGTTCGACGCTCAGCCCGATCGGGGCTCCTCCGCGTCCTGCAAAAGAAAGTCTGGCGCGCCCACGGGTCCGCCGTATTCGTACGGACCGCGATAGACCATGGGCTGCCTGCCCTCGAAAGCGTCGAAGGCCGGCGGGCTCGCCACCGTCCACTCCAGCGACGTCGCCTGCCAGGGATTTCGATCCGCCAACCTGCCCCTGAAGCTGCTCCAAAGCAGGTTCAGCAAAAAGAGAAGCTGCCCTGCCCCGGTGATGAGTGCGGCCCAGCTCATGAACCGGTTGACCGGGATCAGCGGGATGAGGAAATGATCCGTAAAGTCGGAGTAGCGCCGGGGAGCGCCGGCGAAACCGATGAAATACATGGGCAGGAAAATCGCATGGACGCCCGCGAACGTGATCCAGAAGTGAATCTTGCCCAGGGTTTCGTTCATCATCCGGCCGATCATCTTGGGCGCCCAGAAGTAGGTGGCCGCGAAGACAGCGAACAGCGAGGCCATGCCCATAACCAGGTGGAAATGGCCCACCACGAAGTAGGTGGCGTGCAGGTAGGCGTCCACCGCCGGCTGGGCAAGCACCAGGCCCGACAGGCCCCCGGTTACAAAGACAGATACGAAAGCGACCGAAAACAGCATCGCCGTGGTAAAGCGCAGCCTCCCACCCCACATGGTGCCCAGCCAGTTGAACGTCTTGAGCGCCGAGGGCACCGCAATGACGAGCGTGAAGACGGAGAACGCCAGACCGGCGTAAGGACTCATGCCGCTGACGAACATGTGATGTCCCCAGACGGCGAAGCTCAGGAACCCGATGGCGCCCAGTGCCAGCACCATCGACCGGTAGCCGAAGACCGGCTGGCGCGAGAAGCAGGCCAGCACGTGCGAGATGATGCCCATTCCCGGGAGGATGGCAATGTAGACCTCCGGATGCCCGAAAAACCAGAACAGGTGCTGCCAGAGTAAAGGCGAGCCTCCCGAGTGGGCGACGATCTGATCGCTGACCACCAGGCCTCCCGGCACGAAGAAACTCGTACCCGCAACGCGGTCGAGCAGAAGAAGCACGCAGGCGCCCAGAAGCACCGCGAACGACGGCAGGCTGACCACCGCGGTGATGAACCATGCCCAGCAAGTGAGCGGCAGGCGCATCAGGCTCATGCCGGGAGCGCGGAGGTCGAGCACCGTGGTGATGAAGTTGATCGAGCCCGCGAGCGATCCGAGACAGAAAATGCCGATGGAGATCAGCCATAGCGTCTGGCCCGGTCCCTCGCCGGGTCCGGCCAGGCTTCCGATCGCGCTCATGGGAGGGTATGCCGTCCAACCGGAGATCGGCGGTCCATCGCCTGCAAAAAGAGTAGAGAGCAGAACCGCGAGGGCGATGAACGTCAGCCAGAATGACAGCATATTGAGCCGGGGAAAGGCCATTTCGCGGGCCCCGATTTGGATGGGAAGGAAGAAATTGCCGAAGCCGTTTTGCGGCACCGTGGTCAGGACGAAAAAGACCATCAGGGTGCCGTGCAAGGTGAGGAGGGCGAGAAAATACTCGGGCGTGATCACTCCGTCCGGGGCGCCGACGGGTGAGAGCGCGTTGAGTCCGGGAATCCGCGTATCCGGCCAGGCCAGGTGCGCGCGCATCAGCCAGGAAAGCGTCATGCCGACGCACACGGCGAACAACGACAGCAGAAAGTACTGCCGCCCGATCACCTTGTGATCGGTGCTGAAGATGTAGCGCCGCCACAAACCACCGGGCGCCTGACGTTCCTGATCGGTTTCCGAGCGTGCCGCAGCCATACCTTCCGTTTTCACAATCCTGAATTTCCAGTTCCAAATTCCCAGTTTGGAATTTCCGGTCTTGGACTTCTGTTTTGAAATCCCAGACTCGGATTTCTGGTCTCAGATTTCAGGCTTAGCTTTCCAATCTTGAATTTCTAATTTTGAATCGCATCCTGAATCTCTAATCTTGAATCGCAAATCTAGTTGCCTACGATTGCCCGCCCGGCCGCGATTGCGCGCTCCGGCCGGGTTTACTGCGCCGCCGCCTGGCTTTGGAGCCAGCGTTCGAACTCGGTTTCCGGCATCACCTTCAGGAACGCGCGCATACGGTAGTGCCCGAGACCGCAGAGTTGCGTGCAAATGATCTCGTACGTGCCGGTGGCGGTGGCGGTGAAATGCAGCGGGAATTCCATTCCGGGCAGCAAGTCCTGCTGGATGCGGAGCTCGCGCACTGCGAACGAATGGCCCACGTCGCGCGCGCGCAGCAGCAATTCCACCGGACGGCCCACGGGTATGCCGAGCGTGGCCGTCACGATGTCGTCCCGCGAATCCGGGTCTCGCGCACGGTCGAGCCCGAAGAGGTTCCCGGTGGCGTCATTGATCTTCTCGACGTGCATGGGGCCGAACCGTCCGTCCGGTCCCGGATATCGAAAAGAGTAGGCGAACTGCTCGCCCTGGACCTCGACCCGCAGCGCACCCGGAGGCGTGGGGCGCAAGTACATGTCGGCCCAAACCCGATAGCCCACGAGCCCGGAGCCGATGAAGAGAATCGCCGAAGCCAGGGTCCAAGCGGCCTCGAGCCTGCTGTTCCCGCGCCGCGCGGAAGCTTGCCGCGCCACCTTTCCCTCGCGATACCGCCAGGCGGCGAGGGCGAGTCCGAGCTGCGCCAGGACGAAGATGACGCCGGTCACGGCCAGTGCCAGGCTGAATTGATGGTCCACGGCGGGGCCGAGCACTGAGATGTCCACGGGCAGCCACCACCAGCGTCCCCAGCAGGCGGCGACGGTCACCACCGTCACTAGAATCAGGACCAGCGCAAAGCCCAGCCCGGCCATCGTTCCGCTCCGCCGCACCCGAGCCTCTCTCGTGCAGCGCTCCACCATAGCACACCAAGGCCGGCGCGGGCGGAGAACGCGGCCGGGGCCGCGAGAGAACATGGTCAAGTGGTTTTGCGGGAGGTGGCTGAACTCCCGTGGCAATGAGTTTTCGGCTGGGCGGCCCGGAACCCGGTTCGAAGTGACTTCATAGGGCGGAGCAAAAAAGATACGGGCTGCGCCAGCGAGGGAGCGGGCCGGTGTAGCGGCCGGCCCTTGCTCGCGCAGCCCGTCGAGGTGCCAGAGGGGACAAGACAGGAAACTTGTTCAGAGCGTGTTCAGACCGTGCCGTAATCGACCGAGTCGCGCAGTTGCTTGAGTTCTCGCTGCAGCTCCTCCATCGCGGGTCCGGTTTGCTTCATCCATTCGCCCTTCTGTTTTTGAAGCACGTCCCGAAGCTGTTTGGCCTGCGCGCGAGCCGCCTCGGCTTCCTTCCGGACGTCGCCAGATTGCGACTCAAGTTGCTGCCGCAATGCCTGGGCCTGCTTCGCGAGCTCCTGCGAATCCAGGAGTTGCGAGGCATCAGCTTCGAGTTCCTCTGAGTTGGGTATGGCCTTGGACGCGCTATCCGTAAAACTGCGCAGGTCGGGACGCGGCTGCGTCTCCAGATGCACAGCCAGGGTCTGTTCCTTGCGGTCGCGGACGATGGTCAGCGTCACGTCCTGCTTCTTCTCACGCTCGCGGCCAAGAAGGGCGCGATGCAGATCGTCAGCCGACTCGACGGAAGTGGAATCGAGCTTGACGATGCAATCTCCCGCCTTGAGGCCGGCCTTTTCCGCAGCGCTTCCTTCCTTAACTTCACGGACCAGCACGCCCTTGCCTTCGGTGACTCCGAAGTAGGCGCCCAACTGCGATGTGAGTGGTTCGACTTCAACTCCGAGGCGCGCGCCGCCGAAGTTCAAGGCGAAGTCGTAAACCGGCAGGTTAACGTCGGGCCAGACGTTGTTCCGCAAGCCCGACATGAGCGGACCCATGCCTCCGTTGCGAGGCTCGAGCGTCGCGCTCAAGGTCTTCTTGTCGCCGTGACGCCGCACTTCAATCTGCACAGTTCTCCCGGATGGGGTTTCGTTGACCATGCGGCGCAGCTCGGCCACGCTGTGCACCTTCTGGCCGCCGAACTGCTCGATGACGTCGCCGGTCTCAAGGCCCGCTTTGGCCGCCGGGCTGTCCGGCTTAACCTTGTTCACCACGGCGCCGTAGTCTTCTCCCAATTTCCAATCGCGCGCCTGCGCGGCGGTTACGTCGGCGAGATCGACGCCGAGCCAGGATTCTCCGGACCCCCGGACGAGTATGTTCATTTGCGGGTCGGAGTCATCGTTATCCTGAGCGCGAAGGGCCGTGATGCCCAGCGTCACGCCTATGGCCGCAACGGTGAGCCCCAACGCGAACTTCTTCATGCCTTTCATTTTTGCTCTCCTTTTGCCGCAATGTCTCGCCGGCCCTCCGGCAACCGGGTTCACTGCTGGCCGCTCGATTCCAACAACGTCTTCTGCAATTGATCCAGGCGCTCCTGTTGCTCCTGCATCACTTGACGCAGGCGTTCCAGGCTCTGTTCCTGTTCCTTCGCCTGTTCCTGCCAGCTTCTCCAGAATAGGAGCTGGCACGCCTTGACGCGCGCCAAAGTCTGCGCGTCCTGCTTCCGAATCTCGATGCTTCCCAGGCTGGTGCGCAAGGTGAGCTGCGGTCCACCCCCGTCGAGCGCGCCGATGCCCTGTACGGAACCGAGCTCCATAGGGCCGGGACCCGGGTGGTGAACCGTCAGAGGGAAATCGGAAGCGATAACGTGCCCGACCCCGGTCTCAATCAGCGCATTTACAGTAAGCGGCAGATCGGGAGGCAGCAGCACATGAACGTCACCCACCGTCGACCGCAGGCTCGAGGCGCCGAAGGTGTCGCGGCCGCCGTCAATTTGAGCCAGGATGTCCCCCGCGGAGGTTTCGGCCCGCACCGCGCTCATTACTTGCAGCAGGTCAATACTGCCGCCCGCCGTTTGGGCTTCCACGCGTCCGCGGGCGCCGTCCAGGTGGATGCTGCCCGCCGCACTCTCCGCTGAGACCGTGCTGCCGCACTGCCCCAACTGAATCTGGCCGCCGGCCGTCCTCGCCGTGACGGCGCCGGAAACCCCGCGCAGCACAATGTCGCCGGCGCCGGTCTGAGCGTGCGCGCTTCCGCCGATCATGCCGGCCACGATGTCGCCGCCGTAGGTCTCGAAGTAGGCGTCGCCTTTCACGTCGCCCACGCGGATGCTGCCGCCCGCGGGGCTGCGCGCGTCCACGCTCTGCCCGAGGTTGCCCAGGCTGATGGTTCCGCCGCCCGTCTGCGCGTGAACTGAACCCGTCAGGTTGCCGCTTCGAATGTCACCAGCCGCGGTCGCCGCCCGCAAGTCGCCGTCCATGCCTGCCACCTGGATCGTGCCGTCCCCGGTTTGCACGTCAAGGTTGAAACGCCGCGGCACCTGGATGCTGAAGAAAGCTCCGAGGCGCCTCGCGGGGCGATCCTGCGTCGGAAGGCGCAACTCGATGTAAGCGCCATCGGGGCCGGCGCGCCGCGCCACGAGCGTAGCGCGGGACAAAAAGACGCGAGCCGCTTCGGCATCCGACGGCGTGAAGGCGAGCAGCTTGACCTCGCACTGCAGCCTATCGTCACCGCCGCCCGGCACCACGGTCACGGTCCCGAGGTCGGCGCGCACCGTCAGCCGCCCGCCGGGCTTTACCGGAACGAAGCAGGCGTCGAGCTCGCTCCAGAAGCGCCCCTCGCGCTGAGGAGTACCCCGCCGCACATAGGACGACTGGGCCGCCCCGAGGGGCAGGCTCGAAGCCAGGAGCAGTAAACCGGTAAAGACTTTGCTTCGCACGCACACACTCCAATGATCAGAACGGCGGCTGGCCGAGCTGTTGCAGGGCTGTCTGCGACTTCAGGCGCACATAGCGGTCTGAGTCGTCTTCGGCCAGGCGCTGCAGCGCCGGCACCAATTCCTGGTTGCGCCCGGCCGAAACGTGCTGGACCAGGGCGTCGATGGCCGCACCGCGGACTCCGGGGTTGGAGTCATTTTGAGCGGCCTCGAGAAACGCCTGGGCTATTTCCGGAGCCCACTTCGACTTGTCCGCGGTGTGTAGCGCCTGCAGGCGGACGCCGGCGTTGCTGTCGTGCACCATGGCGTAAAGCAGGGCATCGCGGATCGCAGGGTCGCTCCCTCCATTGCCCATGGCGGTGAGGGTATCCAACCGGATCCCGGGATTGTCATAGCTCCGGAGCGTATAAACCAGGACCTGCCGCACCTGGGGATCGTCGAGCGATCCCTCAACCGTAACCCTCTTCTCCGCGTTTAACGTGATGTGCAGCTTGCCGGTGTCAGGATCGGGCGCAACCTCGCTGATGCTGTTGATGCGCGCGCCCCCGAGCGTCCCGCCCATCATTCCCGCCGTGGCGGTGTTCGTCGCCGCCGGTGCCGGCACCGCTCCGATCCGGGGCCGCACAAGCCAGCCGAGGCTAAAGCCGAAAGCCACCAGAGTGACGGCGGTCATAGCCCGCGCCGGATGCGCCGCGGCCATCCCGAACCACGAGTGGAGCAACGCGCGCCAGCCCACCTGCTCCCGGTCCAGCGCCTCTTCGAGCCGCTGCCGGCAACGGACCAGAAGATCCGGAGGCGGCTCGGCCGGAGGATGTTTCGCAAGCAAGCCATCGAGGCCGCGCAGTTGGTCGAGCGCCTCCCGGCAGCGCTCACAGCAAGCGAGGTGCTCCCCGGCGGCCTCGTGGTCAGCCGCGCTCAGTTCGTCGTACAGGTACAGCGCAAGACTCTGATCAATTTCTTGACAAGTCATGCCTTATCTCTCCCAATGAAACGAGCAAACGGGCTTTCCAAATCCGCCCGAAGCGGGTGCAGTCGCGAGGCGTAGGCTCGACGGGCCCGGCAGGGAGGCTTTACTGATTCTAAAAGAGATAGTGGGTTCGTTCCTCGTTTTAGCACGTTTTTTCCGGCGCTCGAACGCCCTCTGATCTCCCGAGCCCCTGCGGTTTCGAGAATCTGCCGCCGGATCGCGTCGACACTTGGCAACTGGCGGATTCTAAACGGCACTGGAGTTCCCATCCCGCCGGTTTTCAAATCAAGTCTCCCAATTGCCCTCGGAGCTTCTGCGTGGCGCGAAACAGGCAGTTCTTGGCCGTCTCTTCGCTTGTGCCGCACATCTCCCCGATCGCCTTCAGTTTGAGTCCCTCGTAGTGACGCAGCTCGAATACCATGCGCTCTCTCGGGCTCAACCGGCCCATCGCTCCCTGAAGGCGGCGCGAGATCTCCTTCGACTGCAATGCACGCTCCGGGTCGAGCGAAGGACGGTCGTCCGCAATCGTGTGGAAGTACTCCGGCTGACCCTCTTCGGCCGCGGGAGCCTGGACTTCCCGGCGCGTCTGCTTGCGCCGCAGATGGTCGAGGCAGACGTTGGTGGCCACACGGTAGAGCCACGTGGAGAAGCGGGACTCGAAGCGGAAGTGGCCGAGCGAACGATAGACCTTCAGGAAGACCTCCTGGAAAAGGTCCGAAGCGTCGTCCGGCGTTCCGGCCACCCGCAGCACCAGGCGCAGCACTCCCTGATCGTACTGGCGGACCAGGGAGTCAAAGGCAGCGCGGTCCCCTGCCTGGGCCTGGCGGACGAGGGCAGTCTCCTCCGCCCCCGCCACCGGCGAGCCGTCGGCGGGAAGTTTGCCGGCTAACTCCAAACAGGCGCCATCCATTCGAAGTTAATCTTCTCTCTCTAGCTTCCACTTATTCTGACGCACCCTGACGAAAAACGTAAGCTCCCGCGTTATGTTCGGGGTTCGCACAGGATGGTTGCGCTTACCCTGGTTCTCCTGCCACTATGGCCCGTCATGATCCACTTGACGCCCCGCCGCGCAATTCAGCATCTCGAGGCCGAAGGCCCGCCTTCCATAAGCCGCGCCGGCAAGATCCGGCTGGACATGAACGAGAACACGTCGGGCGCCTCGCCGGCCGTGGCGCGCGCCGTGCGCCGGTCGGCGCAGGGAAAGCATCTCGCTGCTTATCCCGAATACCAGGCCGCGCGTGCGGCAATCGCCCGGCATTTCGGCGTGTCCGGCGGCCAACTGCTGCTCACCAATGGGATTGACGACGCCATCAAGCTTATCTGCGACACTTTCGTGAATCCTGGTGACGTTCTGCTGCTTCCCGCCCCGACCTTTTCGATGTATCGATTCTTTCACCAGGTGGCGGGAGGGAGGATTGTCGAACTCGGTTACGATTGGAACTTCCGCCTGCCCCTCGGACGCCTGCTCGACGCACTGCGTCCCCGGCGAGGCCCTCACCCACGCTGGCTGGCGCTGGCGAATCCGAACAACCCGACGGGAGCCGTGATCCCCCAGGCGGAGCTTAAGGTCATTCTGCGAAGCGCGCACGGGACGCTGGTTCTAGTGGACGAGGCTTACTTCGATTATTCCGGGGAAACCGTGCTGCCGTGGATCCGGCGCTACCCGAACCTCGTGGTCGCGCGCACGTTCTCCAAGGCTTATGGCATGGCGGGGATGCGGCTCGGAATGATGTTTGCCGGCCCCGAGCTGACAGGCTGGATGCGGCGCGCCCAGCCCGTTTTCCCTGTGAATTCGCTCGCTCTCGTCGCGGCGCTCGAAGCCATCCGCCACCCGGAAGCTGTCCGGCGGCACGCGCAGCAGGTGATCCGCAGCCGCGACTGGCTGTGCCGTCGCCTCGATGGGCTGGGCGTGCCTTATGCCCCGAGCGCGACCAATTTCGTCTTCGCCTCGTTCGGTGAAAACGCCCCGGAGATCGCCCGGCGGCTGCAGAAACAGGGAATTCTGATCCGGCACTGGAGCCACGACCCTCACCTGCGGCGCTGCTTGCGGATCACAATCGGCACGGCTTCCGAGACGCGAAAGCTGATGCGCGCTCTCGAGGGCCTTCGCAGCCTGATCGAGCCTCTCGATGCGGAACGGGCCTGGCGTGAGGTCTTGGAACGTCCGCGCGGACAGGGTAAATGACGGCGTTTTTGATTCTGAAGATCTTGACTTATCCGGGGCCTTCGCCTGAAACGGTGTCGACGTGCCGTGATGCGAACCGTCAGCCTCGGCCCGGGCTTCCCGGGTCGACCATCGTGAGTGACTGGAAGATATCTCGGTAAAAACCGCGGTCACGGGTAACGAGTCGCGACGCCTGGATTTGGGCGTGAGCGCCGACGAGAAAGTCGCTAAGTATCCGGGTTCTCTTGCCGCCTTCCCGACGGTATCTCCGCCAAAGGCGGCTTGCCAGGAAACTTGCTTCGCGGGTCAGCGCGTCAACGCGAATGTCGTTTTCCTGAAGAAAGCGATCGCAGTCGCCCTGACGTTGAAAGTGAACGCACAATTCGACATACACAAGATCGCAGATCACCAGGGAACCGGCGTTGGCTGCGTCCTCCACGGCCTGACTGGAAAGCGCGAAATACTCGGGATCGGGGGCGAGGATGTCAAACAGGACGTTCGAGTCAATGGCGGTGATCATCGTCCTCGTACGTCTTCGATGAACTCGTCCACCCGCTTGTAGCCCAGCTCTTCAAAACTCTTCCTACAGCGCCCTTTCCAGCGGCTCAAGGCAAGCTTTCGAGGCTTCTTGCGCAGGAGAATCGAGTTGTCGAGGACCCGGAATTCCACTTCGGTTTCGGGCTTCAGCCCAAACCGGTCGCGAAGGTCTTTGGGTATGGTGACCTGACCGCGTTCGCCTATTTTCATACTTCTCAGTATGACTTGAGTTTCATGCAGGCGCAAGCTTCAAGGTGAAGGCGGCCGATCCCGGGCCCGCTCCCTTCACTTGCCCTCCTCGTCGACATAGATCCTCGGCACGCGCTTCCCGATGGAGCACAGCACTTCGTAGGGCACGGTGCCGATTTCCGTGGCGATCTCCTGGGCGGTCACGGCGCAATGCTCGGAGCGGCCGATCAGGGTGACCTCGTCGCCCACTTCGACGCCGGGAATATCGGTGACGTCGAGCAGGGCGAGGTCCATGCTGATGTTCCCTACGATGCGCGCGTAATCGTCGTTGACGATCGCCCGGCCGCGGCTGGAAAGCTGGCGGCTGAGGCCATCTGCATAGCCTACTGGCACGGTCGCGATGCGCGAGGGCCGGCGGCTGTGGAACGCCGCCCCGTACCCGAGCGGGGTGTTGCTCGGCACGTCCTTGAGGTAGACCACGCGCGACTTGAAGGCGAGCACGGGCTCGAACTCGGAGGCCTCCGGCGCCTTCACCGCAGCCCCGTGCCGGCCGGCCGGTGCGCTCATGTCCGACCAGTTCGAGGGCAGAACCAGCGGCAGGCAGTAGCCATACAGCAGCGCGCCGACCCGGACCAGGTTTTCGTGGATATCGGGCCGCGCGAGCAGGGCGGCGCTATTCGAGACGTGCACCCACTCGGGCTGCACTTTATACCAGGGAAGCTCTTTGAGCGCCGCCTGGAAGTGCGCCAGTTGCTCATCGGTCTGGGTGGCCACAAGATCCTCGGCCGAGGCGAGGTGCGTGAAAATGCCTTTCAGCTCGAGCCCGTCGAGCTCAACGTAGTGCGCCAGGAAGGACGGAACGCGGCCGGGCGGGAGCCCGAGCCTGCCGAGCCCCGTGTCGATCTTGAGGTGGAAAGGGATGGAGCGGCCCAAACCCTGCGCGCAGGCGGCATAGGTGTCGAGACGCGCCGTCGAGGAGATGCTGGGCGTGAGCCTGTACTCCACCAGGTCCGCCGGGTCGCTCATGTAGAGCCCGCCCAGCAGCAGGATCGGCTGCTCGATGCCCGCCTCGCGCAGTTCCACCGCTTCCTCGACGGTGGCCACGCCCAGCCAGTCCACGCCGCAACCGGCCAGGCAGCGGGCCACCGCCACCGCGCCGTGCCCGTACGCGTCTGCCTTGATCACAGCCATCACGCGTCGCGCGCCCGCCAGGCGGCGGACGCGCTCAAAGTTGCGGCGCAGCGCCGGGAGTGAAATCTCCGCCCAGGTGGGGCGCAACAGTTTCACGGCGGCGGCGGGGGTTGATGTTGCCATGCGGTGCGGTCCTCAGTCTCCGTCAAGGAACTCCGAACTCCGAACTTCGAACTCCGAACCGTCAGTACCCCTGGCCATTCGGTTCTGGTTCGAGCGGCCCGTTCTCAAACCGCACGAACGACTTCTGAAAGACCACGTTGACATCGCCGGTGGGGCCGTTGCGCTGTTTCCCGATGATGAGCTTGGTCTCGACGCCGGCGCTTGGGTCGAACTCCTCCGCTTCGCTCACTTTCTTGCGATCGCGGTGAATGAAGATCACCACGTCGGCGTCCTGCTCGATGGAACCGGACTCGCGCAGGTGAAAGAGCTGCGGAGGGCCGCCGCCCTCTTTGCCGCGCGGCTCCGAGGCGCGGCTCAACTGCGAGAGCGCCAGCACGGGAATGTTCAGCTCCTTGGCGATGGCCTTCAGGTTGCGCGAAATGTAGCTTACTTCCTGATTTCGATTCTCGAAGCGGCCGTGGCCGGTGGCGAGCTGCAGATAGTCGATGATCAGCAGGCCCAGGCCGTGCTCGTGCGCGAGTTGACGGGCCTTGGCGCGGATCTGGAGCACGCTGAGCGACGGGGTATCTTCGATGAACAGGGGCGCCTCCGCGAGCTTCCCGAGCGCCAGGGTCATTTTGTTCCAGTCGGCTTTGCTCGAAAACCCGGTGCGCAGCTTGTGGCTGTCCACACGCGCCTCCGAACATAGCAAGCGGATGACCAGCGACTCCTTGCTCATTTCGAGCGAAAACATGCCCACCACCTTGCCATTCATGGCGGCGTGGGCGGCGATGTTCATAGCGAGCGCCGTCTTGCCGAGCGAGGGCCGCGCGGCCACGATGATCAGTTCGCCGGGCTGCAGACCCGAGGTCATGGTGTCGAGGTCCGTGAAGCCCGTCTCGACTCCGGTGACGCGCTGACCGCGATCGAGCAGCACATCGATGGTGCCGAAGCTCGACTTCACGATGTCCTTGATGCCGAGAAATCCGGACTGGGTCTTTTCCCCGGCGATCTCGTAGATCTGGCGCTGCGCGTCGTCGATCAGCACCTCGGGGTCTTCCGAGGCCTCGAAGGCCCGGCTCATCACGTTGCTCGAGGCGTTGATCAGCCGGCGCAGAATCGACTTTTCCTTGATAATGCGGGCGTAGTTCAAGACAAAGGAATAGTCGCCCACGGGCACGCCGTCGGAGAGGCCGGCCAGATACACGATGCCGCCCGCCTTGTCGAGCATTCCGGCCTTGCCGAGCTCTTCGGAGAGGGTCACCACATCCACGGTCCGGTTCTTCTCCGAAAGGCCGATGATCTGCTGAAAGATGAGGCGATGGGCGTCTTGGAACAGATCCTCCGGATGCAGCATGCCCCCCACTACGTTGAGAGCGGTGTTGTCGAGAAGGATGGAGCCGAGCAGGGCGCGTTCGGCCTCCAGGTTTTGCGGTAAGGATCTTTCGCTCACGATTATTCTTCGGCCGGCGACAATAATTTCGTCGGCGCGGGGACATTATAGCAGCCTCCCAGCTCTCTTCTGCGGTTTCCCCGAATGGCAAGATTTCAAGCGGCTTCAAGGGCATATGATCCGCTATTGCGCTCGCGTGCAGGTCCTCTGTTTTCCCCCGGACGTTGCAACTCCGGGCGGTGGATTTCCATCAACCTAAGTGACGGTCGCGGAGAGGGGCAGACGCTGGGCCGTATTTACAGCCCTGAGACCGTGTGCAATAATCGCCACTAGGCGAAGGCCCAGGGGCGGAAAAAAACGAAGGGACATCATGACGAAAATCCGTGGTCGGGTTGGGACGGGCATCATTGTCATTGTTATTGTGTTGGGAACCGGAGCGCTTTGGGGCCAGCAGAAACCAGCGCGAGGCACGCCTGCGGCGGGGTCCGCGCCGGCCGCAGATTCCGGATCGACTCAGTCCACTTCCGCGAACGGGGCCCAGAGCGCCACCGCCGCAGCGGACCACGGTACCCCGGACCACGCCACCCCGGACCACGGCACTTCCTATTACCACTTCATGCTGGCCCGGCGCTATGAGGAATTGGCGGGCATCAGCAACCGCCCCGAGCTGGTCGACAGGGCCGTCGCCGAGTACAAAGCCGCCATGGCGGCCGACCCCGACTCCCTTTTTCTGCGTACCCAGCTCGCTGAACTCTACTATCGTGCCGACCGCGTGGGCGATGCCGTGCGCGAGGCGCAAGCGGTGCTTCAGGTGAACCCGGACGAAGTCGACGCGCACCGGCTGCTCGCAGGCATCTACCTGCACAGCCTCGGAGAAAGCGAAGCGGCTGCCAATTCTGAAGCCACCATCCACAAAGCCATCAGCGAGTTTGAAGCCGTCACCCGCCTCGACCCCAAAGACACCGACTCACTCATTGCTCTGGGGCACCTGTACCGGTTGACCAATCAGGACGGCAAAGCCGAGGAGACCTTCCGCAAGGCCATCGGCGCCGACCCCGGGTCCAAGCCCGCGCTGAGCTATCTCGCACAGCTTTACCTTGATCAGGGAAACTACGCCGACGCCATCGCCATGCTGCAGCGCATCCCCGCGGGTGAGATGGATCCCTCGGCGCTCGTGATGCTCGGCCAGGCCTATCTGCAGACCCACGAGTATGACAAGGCCGTGGATGCCTATAACCAGGCCCTGCAGCAGGATCCCGAAAACCAGGAGTTGCACCAGTTTTACGCCGAGGCGCTGCTGAACGCCGGCAAGACGGCCGAAGCGCGCAAGGAACTACAGCAGATCCTGAGGACCGATCCCAATGACGGCGCCGCCTGGCTTCGTCTGGGGCATCTGGATCGCGTGGAAGGCAAGTTTGACGAGGGAAGGGAAGAGCTCGCGAAGGCCCAGAATCTGCTGCAGGACAACGCCGAAGTGAGCTACGAACAGGCCGTTCTGGAGGAGGCTGCCGGGAACGATGACAAAGCCATCAGCATCCTGCAGACGCTGCTGAAGAGCTCCGAAAAGTCCGACGGCCATTACACGCTCGGCGAAGCGGCCAATCGGGCGGTTTTTCTCGAGCGGCTGGGCCTGATCGAGCGCACCGAGGAGAAATATGATCAAGCCGTCGCCGCCTTCCGGCAGGTGGTCGATCTCGGACCGAGCCAGGGCGCGCGCGGCGAAGCCCTGATCATCGACACGCTGCGGATCGCCCGCCAGCCGGCCAAAGCCATGGCGGAAGCGGATGCGGCGGTCGCCAAGTACCCCAAGGACCAACAACTCGCGTTGGTGCGCGCTTCGCTACTCGGGGAACAGGGCAAGGCCGACGAGGCGGTCAGCGCGCTCAACAGCCTGCTCGACGGCAGCCCATCGGACTTTGAAGTGCTGATCACCCTTGCCCAGGTCAACTTGCAGGCCAAGCGCTATAGCGAGGCCCTGGCCTCCGCCGGGAAGGCCCTCGCCCTGAGCCCGAAGCCTGACGATCAGGAGAACGCGCACTTCACGCTCGGTTCGATCTACGAACGCCAGAAGCAGTACGACCAGGCCGAGGCCGAGTTCAAGAAGGTGCTGGCGACGGACCCGCAGAACGGCGCCGCCGCCAACTACCTGGGCTACATGCTGGCCGATCGCGGCGTGCGCCTGGATGAGTCGGTGCGGTATATCCAGAAGGCGCTGCAGACCGAACCCAACAATGGGGCCTACCTGGACAGCCTGGGCTGGGCCTACCTCAAGATGCACCGTCCGGACCTCGCCGAGGCGCCGCTCAAAAAGGCGGCGCGGCTGATTTCCGACGATCCTACCATCCTCGAGCATCTCGGCAACCTGGACCTCGCTTTGGGCCGGCCGCAGGCTGCCGAACAGGACTGGGAGCGGGCCCTGCAGCAGTGGCCCGGGTCGGTCAGCAGCGATTTCGACGCCGACGAAGCCGCCAGCCTCCAGAAGCGCCTCGACGAGCTGAAGGTCCGCCTCGCCACAGGGAAAGCGACCGAGAAGACCGAACCCTAGGAAGGGGTCAGAAGACAGAAGACAGGAGCCATGAGTCAGGATTCGAAGGCTGGCTTTCGGGCTCCTGACTCCCGATTTCCATGCCTGCCCTGCGGCTCCGCGCTTTCGCCAAAATCAACCTGGGCTTGCGAATTCTTGGGCGCCGCGCTGACGGCTACCACGAAATCCGCACAACCTATCAATCGATCACGCTCGCGGATCAACTGGAGGTACGGCTCAACTCCCGCCCGGGCGGAATTGAGGTTGAGACGGATGCTCCGGATGTGCCGGGCGGCCCCGCCAATCTGGTCTACCAGGCTTGTGAGCGCTGGCGGTCGGCGCGCGGACTTCGACGCGGAATCCGCGTAACGCTTGAGAAGAGGATTCCGGCCGGGAGCGGCCTCGGTGGCGCCAGTTCGGACGCGGCGGCGGCCCTGGTGGCGCTCGAGGGGCTGACGGGCGACCGGTTGCCTCTGGCCGCCCGGCTCGAAATCGCCTCGGGGCTCGGCTCCGATGTCCCTTTTTTTCTCTTCGGAGGACGCGCGCTCGGCTGTGGGCGTGGCGAGGAAGTCTACCCTCTGCCGGATCTGGCCCCCGGCCATTGTCTAATCGTCGATCCCGGTTTTCCGCAAGCGACCCGCGAGGCCTATGACGCTGTGGATTCTCAATTGACAGCAGAGGCTGGAGACCGTAACATATACTCCTTCGGCAAGTGGCCACAGTTCCCCTGGGACGATTGGGAAGCGGCCGAAAACGATTTCGAGACTGTCGTTTTCGCAAAGTGGCCGGAGTTGGGCAGGCTTAAGCGACAACTCCTCCGGGCCGGCGCCGAAATGGCATCCCTTACGGGTAGCGGCACTGCCGTCTACGCCATTTTCCTCTCCGCCCGAAAACTAGCTTTTGCGCGAAGGCTGCTTTCACGAACGCTGCTTTCACGAACGCTGCTTCCACGAACGCTGCGTTCAATGGAATGGCGCAGTTTTGCGGCGCGCACGCTGTCGCGTGCCGAGTATCGCACCATGCAGCGCGGCGGCAAGCTGTTATAGGTGGGCACTGGGAGGTCGTCCAGCGGTAGGACACATGCCTTTGGAGCATGGAACCCTGGTTCGAGTCCAGGCCTCCCAGCCAAAAAACAGTGGCCAGTGACTAGTGGCAAGTGGCAAGAGAAGAGGAAGCGCCAGAGTCGACAATCACCAACTGCGGAGCGACGCGTGACGAGCGAATGGGAGAAGGAGTGGCGGGTAACGAGCGAGTCAGGGCTCGCCACTTGTCACTCGCCACTTGTCACTGGTCTTAAGTGATGGCGAGCCACAAGCGCAATACGCTAAAAATCTTCACCGGCAATGCCCATCCGGAATTGGCCACGGAAATTGCGCGGAACCTGGGCATGAAGGTGGGCGAAGCGGACGTGGGACGCTTCCCGGACGGTGAAGTGCGCGTGCAGATCCTGGAAAACGTGCGCGGAGCGGACGTGTTCGTGGTGCAGCCCACGTGCCGGCCGGTGAACGACAATCTGGTGGAACTGCTCATCATGCTGGATGCGTTCCGCCGCGCCTCGGCTGACCGTATCACCGCCGTGATGCCGTACTACGGATACGCGCGCCAGGACCGCAAGGACCGGCCCCGCGTGCCCATTTCGTCGAAGGTGGTGGCGGACCTGCTGACCTCGGCCGGGGCCAATCGCGTGCTGGCTCTCGATCTGCACGCCGGGCAGATCCAGGGCTACTTCAATATTCCGGTGGACCACCTTTATGCTACGCCGGTCACGGTGGAGTACTTCAAGAAGCTGGGCCTGCACAATCTCACCGTGGTGTCGCCGGACACCGGAGGCGTGGAACGGGCCCGGGCGTTTGCCAAGCGGCTGGGAGCGCCGCTCGCGATCATCGACAAGCGTCGCGAAGACGCGCACACCGTGGAAGTGATGAATGTGATCGGTGAGGTTGAGGGGCGCGTCTGCCTGCTGGTTGACGACCTGATCGACACCGGGGGCACCATCGCGCGCGCGGCGGGAGCGTTGAAGCAGCAAGGCTCGGAACGCGTCCTCGCGTGCTGTGTCCATGGGGTCTTCGCCGGGAATGCGGTGGAAAAGCTGTGCGCCTCGGAGCTCGAGCAGGTGGTCGCCACCAACTCGGTTCCGCCCCTGCCCGAGGCGCTCGAGTGCGCGCGCATCAAGATTTTGAGCATTGCCGGACTTTTTGCCGAAGCCATCCGCTCCATCCATGATGAGACTTCGGTGAGCAAGCTTTTCATTTGACGAGATCGAGGCTTGAGCCTCGTGAGTTCGAGGAGTAAGAATTATGAACACCATCCACGCCGAGCCGCGCGAGGACTTCGGCAAGAACGCGTCGCGACGACTGCGCCATGGCGGGCGCATCCCGGCGGTCGTCTACGGCGGCGAAGGGCAGGCCATTCCGGTCACCCTGGATCCCAAAGCGATCACCCAGGTGCTTTACTCCGAGGCGGGACACAACGCGGTGTTGACGCTCGAAATCAAGGGCCGCGCGCCGGCCCGGGTGCTGCTGAGCGAGTGGCAGGTGGATCCGGTGCACGGCGGGCTGCTGCACGTTGACCTTTTCCGGATCTCGGCGGATACGCGGTTGAAGCTGAAGGTCCCAATTCACCTCACCGGCGAATCGTATGGCGTGAAAACCGAGGGCGGGATTCTCGAGTTCATTACGCGCGAAGTTGAGATTGAATGCCTTCCGGACGATATCCCCGACCACATCGCGGTGGACATTACCGAGTTCAAGATCGGCAGCACCCTGCGCGCCAGCGATCTGCCTTTGAGCGCGAAGGCGAAACTGCTGACCGATCCCACCCGCATGGTTGCGCATCTGGTCGCGTTGAGGGCAGAGGAGGAGAAGCCCGCCGAGGAGGCTGCCGCGACTGCAGAGGGCGCCGCAGAGCCGGAAGTGATCCGCAAGGGCAAGGGCGAGGAGGACGAAGAAGGCGAGGGCGAAACCGACAAGAAGGGCGAGAAGAAGGCCGAGAAGAAGCCCGAGAAGAAGGGCGAGAAGAAGTAGAAAAGTTCGGAGTTGTTCTGGCCGTGTCGGAAGCGCGCTACGGCGACAAAACTTCGAGCTGATGAACAGCTTCGAACTCCGAACTAATGAACTGACTCGTGAAACTGATCATCGGCCTCGGAAACCCCGGTTACGAGTACGTGCTTACGCCGCACAACCTCGGTTTTATGGTGGCGGACCGGGTGGCCGGGCTGTGGGGCGCGGAAATCTCGCGGCCGGAGGCCCACTCGCTCACGGCTCACGCCAGCATCAATGGCACGGACGTGGTGGTGGCCAAGCCGTTGACGTTTATGAATCTCAGCGGGGTGGCGGTGCGGCGGCTGATGGAGCGTTACGAGGTGCCGCCCCCGGATCTGATCGTGCTGGTCGACGAAGCGGAACTGCCGCTCGGCGCGCTGCGCATTCGTCCCCGGGGAAGCGCCGGCGGACACAACGGGCTGAAGTCGATCATCGGCGCCCTCGGATCGGACGAGTTTATTCGCGTGCGTATGGGCATACAGCCTGACCATCCGGTGGCGGACCGCGCGGCGCACGTGCTCGCCAGGTTTCGCCGCGACCAGTTGGAATCAGTTGCGGAGATGGTCGATCGCGCAGCGGAGGCGGTCGAGGTGATCGTGGAAGAGGGCGTCGAACGGGCCATGAACCGGTTCAATCGTCGTCCTGAAGCGCCCGAACCCAGTGGGAAATGAGGTCTTATGCGTAAATACGAATTGATTTTCATCGTGCGGCCGGACGTGCCCGAGGAAGAACTCGTCAAGCTTATCACCCAGATGGAAGGTGTGGTGACCGGCCATGGCGGGAAGATCGAAAAAGTGGAGAGAATGGGCAAGCGCCGCCTGGCCTACCGGGTGGAGCGGCAGCGCGAAGGGTTCTACGTGCTCTTCGTCATTGAAGGCGGCGGCGACACCGTGAAGGAGTTCGAGCGCCGGCTCAAGGTGAACGACGCGGTCATCAAGTATCTCTCCGTGCGCGTGGATGAGGAATTGAAGCGCGCCGAAAAGGCCAAGGCCTGGCGGGCCGAGCAGGCGTCGCGCAAGCCGCGTCCGCGTCCGGCGGGCGGCGAAACCCAGCAAGCTGAGGCATCGAGCTAGATTTCAAGGAGAGTGGTATGGCGACACCAACGAGCAGCGGCGGCAGCGGTTCAGGTTCTGGCAGCGGAGGCAGCGGAGGCGGCCCCGGCCGAAGTTCCGACCGTCCGGCGCGCCGAGGTCCCGGGGGTCCCGGTGGCGGCGGCCGCAAGCAATATTTCCGGCGGCGCAAGGTCTGCAAGTTTTGCGAAGAGAAGATCGACGTCGTCGATTACAAGGACGTGCGGCTGGTGAGCCAGTTCGTCTCCGATCGCGGCAAGATCCTGCCGCGGCGACTGACAGGAACCTGCTCGCCGCATCAGCGGCTGCTGACCGTGGCGATCAAGCGCGCCCGCAATCTGGCGTTCATCCCCTTCGCGTCGGGGAGATAGCGCGCTCGACGATGCGACGCAACCGCGCACGGCGCTCATCGCCATGTGCCAACGACAGGATTTCGAGGTCTAAATCATGGAAGTCATTCTAATCGAAAATGTGGACAAGATCGGGCATCGCGGCCAATTGGTGAAGGTGGCCGCCGGCTACGGCCGCAATTATCTGCTGCCGAAGAAGCTGGCGGTCGCCGCCACACCCCAGAACCGCAAGTGGGTGGAGCAGCAACGCGTCCGGTTTTTGAAGCTTGAGGCGAAGGAGAAGGGCGAAGCCGCTGACCTGGCTCAGATTCTGGAAGGCGTGAGCCTCACCTTTGTCCGCAAGTCCGGGGAGCAGGGGACTCTGTTTGGTTCCGTGACGGCGATCGACGTTGGCGAGGGCCTCAGCGCCCAGGGCTACAAGATCGATCGTCGCAAGATCCAGCTCCCGAACCCGCTCAAGGTGGTCGGCGAGTACGACGTGCCCGTCCGGTTGCACCGCGAGATCACGGCCACGATCAAGGTTAAGGTGGAAGCCGAAGGCGGCCCCGCCCAGGCTGCTGCCCCCGAGGCCGACGTAGCCCCGGAGGCGCCTGCGCCCGCTGAAACGGGTCCCGAGGACGCCGCCGCGCCCGCTGAGTCGTAAGACTCGGTTAGGTTCGTGTGGAAAGAGAAGCGCTTGGAGAAGGCGAGCCGGCTTGCTCCGGCTCACCAGCCTGGCCCCGCCCCTGCCCGTCTAAGTCCCACTGCCCGCGAGCGTTGCCGTCTCGGTGCCGCCGCCGCCATTGACTTGAAGCGTTGCGCCCGCAGCTCCTTTAGTGGTCGGCTTGAATGTCACCGTGATCTGGCAGCTCGCGCCTGCCCCGAGGCTCGATCCGCAATTGTTGGTTTGCGAGAACTCATTCGCGTTTTGTCCGGTGATCGAAATTCTATTGACTGTCTGGCTGGTAGTGGCCGTGTTCGAAAGCGTCAGGGCCTTGTGAACGGCGTGGCCCAAAGCGACATCGCCGAAGCTCACCGCGGTTGTCGAGAGCTTGAAGTACGTGCCGGTGCCGGTCAGGGTCACCGTCTGGGGACTGCCGGGAACATTGTCGTAGATGGTTATCACACCGGTGCGCACACCGCCCAGTGTGGGCCGGAAGTTGACGGTGAGAACGCAGCCCTCTCCGGCCCCCACGCTCGATCCGCAACCGTTGTGCAACGTGAAATTGCCACTGACCGTGATGCTCGAGATGTTCAGCGAGGCGTCGCCGGGGTTGCTGATAGAAACCGCCATCGGAGTCGCGCTCCGGCCGACCAGTGTGGTGGGAAACGTCAGGCTGGTGGGGCTGATCACGATGGCGGGCGCCAATCCCGTTCCGGTCAAGGCGATATTCTGGGGGCTGCCCAGGGCGCTGTCCGTGATGGAAACGAATGCCGTGCGGGTTCCTTCGGCGGTCGGATCAAAGGTAACCGAGATCGTGCAGTTCGCTCCGGACTGGAGCGTGGCGGTACAGGTTGTGGTGAAGGCGTAGTCTCCCGGATTCGACCCGGTCAGTTGGATGCCGGCGATCACGAGCGGAAGGGCGGCGGTATTGGTTAGCGTGACCACCTGCGGCGTGCTCGAGACTCCCAGGTCCTGGCCGGGGTAGAGCAGTGCGCCCGAGGAGAGCGCCGCGCTGGTCTGAAGGAGCACATAGAGCGTGCCGGACGCCGTCGCCAGGTCCGCCTTGCCGTCGTCATTGAAATCGCCTTCTACGATCTGGCTCGCCTGGAAACCAGCGGGAAAGTCCAGGTGATTCTGAAATGTGCCGTCGCCATTTCCGGCCAGAATCGAGATGGTCGCACTGCTAGTGGATCCGCAATTGGGGTCGTCGCCGCAGGCATTGACCGTCGCAAGGTCCAATTTGCCGTCGCCGTTGAAATCGCCCGTGACGATCTGGGCGGGCTCGTCGCCGATCGTGTACTCCGTCTGCGCCTGGAACGTGCCGTCGCCGTTCCCGAGCAGAACCGACGCGGCATAAACAGAGGCGTTGCTCGTCCGCGCCGTCATCGCCAGATCGAGTTTGCCGTCGCCGTTGAAATCGCCGGTTACGATCGAGCCCGGGTAGGTACCGGTGGTGTAGATCGACTGTGGCCGGAACGTGCCGTCTCCGTTGCCGAGCAAAACAGAGACCGTGCTGTCGACGTAATTGGCGACAGCCAGGTCCAAAATGCCGTCCTGGTTGAAGTCGCCCACGGCCGCCCATTCCGAATCGTTGCCCACTGTGAAGCTGCGGGGCGTCTGGAAGGTACCGTTGCCGTTGCCGAGCGCAACCAGGACGGTATTCGAGTTGCCCATGATAGCCAGATCGAGCTTACCGTCGGCGTTGAAATCCGCCGCAACCACACTTGTCAGGAGTTCGCCGGAGGTCACTACGAGGTCGAGGGGGGCCTGGAATGTGCCGTCCCCGTTCCCGAGCAGTATCGACACCACGCTGGTCGAGCCGTCGGCGACGGCGGCGACGTCGAGCTTGCCGTCGCCGTTGAAGTCTGCCGCGAGCAAAGCGAGAGTGTCGGAGGCCCCAACCCCATAACTCTGCCCGGACCCAAAGGTTCCGTCCCCGTTGCCCAGCGAAATCGAAATCGAGCTATTGAGGTTATTTCCCGAGACGAGGTCAAGAATGCCGGTACCCGTAAAGTCTCCGGCCGTCAGAGAGTATGCCTGGCCATTAATCGGCACTTGAGGCCCGCTGAAGCCGAGAGCCGGCTGAGGGTTTGCGATCTGGAAGTGGGCGACGTTTGAGACGCCGGCCGGATTCTGGACCGTGATCGCAACCGTGCCGGGCAGGATTAAATCCGACAACAGCGGGGTGACCGAGAGCTGGGCTTCCGAAATGTACTGCGTGCTGCGGGGACTGCCATTCCAATTGACCACGGCTCCCTGAACAAATCCCGTGCCGTTTACAAGCACGGTCATACCGGCGGTGCCCGGTGGCGCGGTGAGCGGGGCAAGCTGGCTGATCAGCGGAATCGGATCCGTGGCGGCTGGGGCGGCTGAAGCGCCTGCCAGGGTGATTGCCAGGAGAGTTAGGCTCAGGCAAAGGTGCCGGAGCTGAGGCTGGGCCTTTTTAGACATCGTGAACTCCGTTGTGAGCTTTCTCCCACGCCCCCTGGCAGGCTTGTGGGCGCGTCCAGGATGGGCTTCACCCCAGACTGCGGCGGCGTGTGGTCACGAGCATACAGCTCGGATCACCCGCTGCGAAGCTCTTGCTGATCTGATTTTTGGGACCGTGAATAGTCTTACGTTGTCGCTCTTATGACGAGTCCGCACGTTGTACTTAACGAGCGGTGCAACCCCGTCAACTGTTATATACGCCCCCAGGTTTTTTGACAAGCACCTAATATGAATATTAGTATCTTTGTTAAATTCAGTCCCCAAAAAGGTACATTTTCGCGAGCTTCCCGGGGTTTGCTCCGCCTTTCTCGCGGGGCGCAGTGACTTTCGCTGCAAGTTATTAAACTTATATTTATCAGATGTATAGAAGGATCTTTTCCAGATAATGAGCCCTCCCTTCGACCTGAATAGAAGCCCTATTAATTACTCATATGTAACTAGGCCTTCGCGACCTGGCCCGCGTCGACCATCCGCCAAGGCTGGGCCAGAGATTCTGTTATCTAGTTGGTAATGAGCGCATTCCTGGACCGGAGGACCGGATTCTCTACCGCGCCGCTGCGGAAAGCGATAGACTGGCATCGTATGTGCAACCCGTTTGTTCGCCTATGCTTGATGGCGAATGACGGGGGATATTGAGCGGTTTGCGGTTCGGCCCGCAATCGGGCTCGCATATGAGTGGCTCTGGCGCTCAAAAGCCGACTGCAACGTATGCCCGGTGGCGCCTGGCCATGCGTCGTTCCAGGTTTTTCAAGCCGGGGGAGCGCATCGGCGTAGCCGTCTCCGGCGGCCCCGACTCGATGCTGCTCCTGGATTTCGCTGTCGTCTACGCGCTCGAAGCAGGCCTTGCCCTCTCGGTCGTTCACTTCAATCACCACCTCCGAGGGGCGGAATCTGACGGCGATGAAACCTTCGTGCGCAGACGCGCGGAGCAACTCGGCCTGGAATTTCTCTGCTCGGGCGCCGAGGTCGCGAGGATCGCGCGAGCGAAGAAACGCAACCTCGAGGCCGTGGCCCGCGACCTGCGCTACGGTTTCTTCATGTCGCTGATCCGGCAGGGTAAGCTCGACAAGGTCGCCACCGCGCACACGGCGAATGATCAGGCTGAGACGGTGCTGCTGCGTTTGATCCGCGGCGCGGGGACGCGGGGTCTCGGCGGAATTCACCCGGTACTCGAAGGCGGAGTGGTGCGGCCGTTTCTGATGGTGACGCGGGCCGAGGTGGAGGCGGAGATTGCCCGCCGCGGAGTCGCCTACCGTGTCGACGCCACGAACCGTCAAACCCAATTCGCGAGGAATCGCCTCCGGGAGCGCGTACTGCCCCTGCTCGAAGGCGATTTTAACGCCCGGGTGGTGGAGTCGCTTGCCGGCTTCGCCGATCGCGCCCGCGACGACGAGGCCTACCTCGAAGAACAGGCCCGGGAGCGAGCCAGGGCATGGCTCGGGCGCGAAGACGACGGGTTGAGGATCCCTGCTCAACGTCTCAGAGAGTTTCCGCGCGCCATCGCTTGGCGCGTCCTGCGGCAGATGATTGCCGAGGCTGCCTACGGCCCGGAGAGGGCCCCGGGGCCCATCGCCATCCGTCACACGGAGATGGAGGATTTACTGCGACTCGCGAACGAGGGCCGCAGCGGGAGCCGTTTGCTTCTTGGAGCCGGAGTCGAAGCGCGCAGGGAGTTCGACTGGCTGGCAATCGGACGGGTCCACCCGGAAGCGAACAAGAGCCTCACCGGCCATGCGCCCGGATTCAGTTGTGTGATCGAGCCACCCGCCGGTGTCATTATCTCTGGGCTGGCGCTCCGTCTAATATTCAGTTTTGACGCCGGGAAAGGTGCGGACCCGCCGGAAGGGGAGTATACTAAGTGTGAGGGTGTGTGGCTGGACTCGGTCAATTTGGCGTTTCCCTTGACTCTCAGGAGTTGGCGCGCCGGGGATCGCTTTCATTCCGCGGCCAATACCAGGCCGGTAAAGTTGAAAGAATTGTTCCAGCGGCGGCGTATTCCGGTTGCGGAGCGAGCCTGGTGGCCGGTACTCGAGTCGTCGGGAAAGATCATTTGGGTCAGAGGTTTTGGAGCCGCTTACCGCTCGGGCCCGGGGTCAGGGAAGCGGCTGCTCATCAGCGAGCGGCGAGTTCCCGGGTCTGAGCGAGCAACCGGCGGAAGCGTGGCCCCGCCCGCGAAGAGATGAGTCCATGGTTAGTGTACGAGTGCGGTGGTTGCTACAAGTGGTTGCTACAAAAGGTCGCGAGGGGCATCTAATAACCAGCGAGGCTAGCCCGCTAAAGCGCCGGAGCAGGGCAGGAGGCAGGTCGTGAATTCGGCAGTCAAGAACATAATCTTCTGGGTGGTGATGGTCGTAACCGCGCTGGTGCTGTGGGAAGTCTGGATTACCAGCACGCGCGAGAGGGTTCAGGAACTGACTTTCAGCCAGTTCACGACCATGGTCAACAACGGCGACGTCAAGGACGTCACCATTGCCGGCACCGATGTCAGCGGAAGCCTCAAAAAGGACGGCAGCAAGTTTAAGACGACCATCCCGGCCAACTACCCTGACGTGTTTAAGTCCCTTCTCGACAAGAGCGTGAGCACGAACGTGAAGAGCGACCAGGCCAGCCCGTGGCTTACATGGGTCGGGAACCTGCTTTTGCCCATCATGGTGCTGGTGGGCTTCTGGATCTTCTTTTTCCGCCAGATGCAGAGCGGAGGCAACAAGGCGCTGTCGTTCGGCAAGAGCCGTGCGCGCCTGCTTTCCAGCCAGCAGAAGAAGGTAACATTCAAAGACGTGGCCGGAGTGGATGAGGCCAAGGAAGAGCTTCAGGAGATCATCGAATTCCTCCGCGAGCCTCAGAAGTTTCAGAAACTCGGCGGGCGGATTCCGAAGGGCGTACTGCTGGTGGGGCCGCCGGGAACGGGCAAGACCATGCTGGCGCGCGCCATCGCAGGCGAAGCCAACGTGCCTTTCTTCTCCATCTCGGGCTCGGATTTTGTGGAGATGTTCGTCGGCGTGGGCGCATCGCGCGTGCGCGACCTGTTCGAGCAGGGCAAGAAAAACGCTCCCTGCATCATTTTCATCGACGAAATCGACGCGGTCGGCCGGCATCGCGGCGCAGGCCTCGGGGGCGGACACGACGAGCGCGAGCAGACGCTGAACGCGTTACTGGTGGAGATGGACGGTTTCGAGTCAAACGAGGGCGTGATCCTGATTGCGGCCACGAACCGGCCCGACGTGCTTGACCCGGCGCTGCTGCGGCCCGGGCGCTTCGATCGCCGCGTGGTGGTCCCTCGGCCCGACGTCGGCGGACGCGAGGGCATCCTTAAGGTCCACACCAAGAAGATTCCTCTCGGCGAGGACGTCGAGCTTGGCGTTCTGGCGCGCGGATCGCCCGGATTCTCAGGTGCCGATCTTGCCAACCTCGTAAACGAAGCGGCCTTGCTCGCGGCGCGGCACAATCGCAAGCAGGTCACGATGTGGGACTTTGAGGCCTCGAAGGACAAAGTGCTGATGGGGGCGGAGCGCAAGTCGCTGATCCTTTCCGAGGAAGAGAAGAAGAACACGGCGTACCACGAGGGCGGTCACGCCCTGGTGGCCCTGATGGTGCCGCATGCCGATCCCTTGCACAAGGTCACCATCATCCCGCGCGGCATGGCGCTCGGAGTCACCATGCAGCTGCCGCTCGACGATCGCCACACGTACACCGCCGACCAGCTCGAGAGCCAGCTTGCCATCATGATGGGCGGCCGCGTGGCCGAAGAGACCTTCCTCGAGCACATCACCACCGGAGCCGGCAACGACATCGAACAGGCCACGGAACTCGCCCGACGCATGGTATGCGAGTGGGGCATGTCGGACCTTGGTCCCCTTGCTTACGGAAAGAATCAGGGTGAGATTTTCCTCGGGCGCGATCTCGCCACCCAACGCGACTTCAGCGAGGACTCAGCGATCAAGATCGACCAGGAAGTCAAGCGGCTGATCATGACCGGCTACCAGCGCGCCAAGGATATTCTTTCCAGTCACCGCGAGGCCCTGGTGCGGATTGCCGACGCCCTGCTTGAGCGCGAGGTGCTTGACGCCAACGAGGTGAAGCTGCTGGTGGAGGGCAAGCCACTGCCCGCCATGATCATCCGGCCCTCGCCTCCCAAGTTGCCCGAGGCCGACACCACTCAGGTGCTCAAGCCGCAGCCATCGCCGCCTTCGCCGGGTCGGGAGCGTCCGCAGCCGGCATAGGAAATCGCCGGCGGAGGATCGCCGCAATGGAATCGTAAGCACCGGGCGAGGCTCAATCCTTCTTCCCGGCTGCTTTCCCTCGTCCGCCGCGAAGCCGGGAGTTCTGCACGGTTTCGCGCACCATTTGGTGCTCAATTTCCACCAATCCCGTACGCCCCATTGCGTTCGATCTGTTAGGCCGTTTTATTCGAGTCACTTGCAGGCGCTCTTGCTTTGGTTCTGGATTTGCTAGCCTCGATGGCGAGCGGAGGCTGCCGGGGCCGGGCTTCCGATCGGGGCTTTTGAGCGAGGCCCGGGCGCTTGGTGCGCCACAAACTAATTTGCGGAGGTTTTGTATGGCAAAGAAATTCTACCTATTCATCTTCGCTTTTCTGCTGACCGCGGGGCTGGCCAGCGCGATGCAAGTGGTGATCCGTGTGGGCCCGCCCGCGCCGGTGCATGTCGGCATTGTCGGAGTCGCGCCGGGTCCGGGGTTCGTTTGGCGTGAGGGCTGGCATGAGTGGCGTGGCGGAGCCTACGTTTGGGTTCCGGGCGCTTGGGTGCGGCCTCCCCGGCCGCATGCCGTGTGGATAGCGCCGCGTTACCGTCGGTACCGCGGCGGATACGTGTTCGTGGCTGGACGCTGGCGCTAATCAAGAGGCAATGGCAAGTTGCGGGTGACGAGTGACAAGCAGGTAGAGCCCTGCTTGTCACTCGTCGCTCGTTCGGACCGAGACCATCTGTATCTCCCACCGGCAACCCCCAAAAGACGCTATACTCCTTCACCACGCCTCCGTCGCGCACCAAGCCGTGATCGTGGCGGAGCGGGAGAGGGATGATGAACACCTTTTGGGCGGAGTTCGTGGGAACGGCGCTGCTGGTGCTGCTCGGCGACGGCGTCGTGGCCGGCGTCGTGCTCGCCAAGTCCAAGGCGCAAGGCTCCGGCTGGATCGTGATCGCGACGGGATGGGGCTTTGCGGTGGCTCTCGCGGTGTACGTCGTGGGACGCGTCAGCGGCGCGCACATCAACCCCGCCGTGACGCTCGGTCTGGCCGTCGTCGGGCGTTTCTCCTGGACGCTGGTGCCCGCGTACTTCGCCGCCCAGTTGCTGGGCGCGATGCTCGGCGCGATCCTGGTCTGGCTGACTTACCTGGCCCACTGGGCCGAGACTCCCGATCCCGCCCTCAAGCGCGCCGTATTCTGCACCGCGCCCGCCGTCCGGAACGCCGGCGCCAACCTGATCACGGAGATCGTCGGCACATTCGTGCTGGTGTTCGTGGTACTCGCGCTCGGAGCCTACAAGCCTGCCAACGACAGCGGTCTTACGCCCCTGTTGGTGGGAGTGCTGGTGTGGTCCATCGGACTGTCGCTCGGCGGGCCAACGGGCTACGCCATAAATCCGGCGCGTGACCTCGGGCCGCGCCTCGTGCACGCCCTGCTGCCCATCCCGGGCAAGGGCGGCTCCGACTGGGGCTACGCCTGGATTCCGGTCGTCGGGCCTCTGATCGGTGGCGTGCTTGGGGCGGCCGCGTACGCCGGATTATTTCGAACGTAGAAGCAGGGAGCGAGCGGCGAGTGGCGAACAGGAAGTGGCAACCGCGCTTTGCCGACCCTTGCCTCGAGCGGTCTTGACGTGATCTTCGGGGCCGCGCCGGAAGCCGAAACGAGTAGCGAGATCCTTCCTACAGCCACGGCGTTGCCCGGACTGCCGGAAGGAAGCTCCGTAACCCACTAAAACTCAGTATCTCACGACCACGCACCGGAGCCGCCAGCAGAGATAACTCAGTGCAGCGAGAATCTGTACGATGAATTCTTGAGTCATGGATTCTTCATTCCTCCCCCAACTGATGCGCCCTCGTCCGTATCCACTTGCACGGGTCCGCCGCGGATTTGCTTTCGCAATTCAAATGGCACTCGTGTGCCCAACGACGCACCGTCTAAAGGCAGGAAGACAAGTCTCACGTATTGTGTCCGTTACAAGCCAGCTAGGCGGGTCTGCAAATGATGAGCGAAGGAAGGAGATTCGTGCGCCGGTGAGTTAGTGTTCAAGAATTAAACACTTGGTGGTGCAAGGTACTCGCTCCAGGTTTGGGCGCGGAAACTGGTGGGCGAAGGGAACATCGAAATGACCTTTGATATCCTAAGCACGTCGATTCGTCTGAAACCTTTCTGAACGTTTCAATCGCTACGGATTGCCGCTCCAGGAGCCTTCGCAGCGTTCTTAGTCACCCGTCCGTCACGGAGCACTGGCATTGCCGGAAGCAAGATCCGCAACCCACTGAAACTCTTGGCGTCCCCGGCGGGATTCGAACCCGCGTTACCGCCGTGAAAGGGCGTCTGCCGGGGTTCGGCTGGCTTTGCCTGGGTTTGCCTGCGCTTGTAATCACAACAGCCTGCGGGGCTCCGGCCTCGGCTCCGCTTGCCTGGCTTTGGCTCGCTTTGACATGCCATGCGCTACCGACGCGCTACCGGTGGCTCAAGCGAGTGGCGCCCGTCCTCTGCACTGCCGAAATGTGCGTGCTACATTCTTGCTGGCATGTGATCTTCTTGGAGACTGCCACCACCGCAGACCAATTGTGGGCAGTCGTGTGCCCTGCAGGGCGGCCCCATCACGAGCTTTAAGTGGCTCGGGCTCTGGTCTGGGCAGCGGCTTAGGCATTGGAATTGGCCGCGGCGGGCCTCCACCCGGACCGTGGGGGCCACGATCGAGTAATTTAGCGCTGGATGCCATACGAGAATCCTTTCCTACCTCTCCTCTATTTCGCCCTGAAGCTTCTGATCTAGTTCTGATTGTACTCGCTCTTCCAACGATCTGGTTCGGAGTAAATCATTCTTTACCTGTTGAATGTAGCTCGCATATTGGGATCGGTACTCCGTAAATTTCTGACTGAATTGGTGCGGATCAAACGTGGGCTCCAACTGCACCGTCGATAGAGCGCCACTGGCGCTGACTTGGAAGACCGTTCCAAAACCGTAGCCCCCACTATACGTTGTCCCGTAGAAGTTGCCATCAGTGCCCTCGATCAGCCCCGCGAAGGGTAGTGCGCCGTCGTCAGAGTCGAACTTGTGCAGCGTTGTCACCGTGCCGCTTGGGGTAATTTTGAAGACTGTCCCCCACGCGTGGATCCCGCCCTCCTCGGTTGTCCCGTAGAAGTTCCCGTCCTTCGCCTGCATGAGCCCGCCGAGGGGAACAGCGCCATCCTGGCATTGGCTTTCGGAGCAGAAACTATAAAGCGTCGTGAACGTGCCGCTCGGGGTGATCTTGAAGACCGTTCCACAGCCACTGCCCTCGCAGGCTTCGTTGGCACCGCCAAAGGCCGTTGTGCCGTAGAAGTTGCCATCAGTGGCTTGGATCAGCGTTCCTGTGGGGTTTTCGCCGTCCGAGCAATCGAATTGAGAGCAAAAGCTGTAAAGCGTAATCAGCATACCTCCTCGCGTGATTTTGAACACTGTCCCCCCATAGCTAACGTTGGCCCCGCCGAAGCGCGTCGTCCCATACAGGTTCCCATCGGCGGCCTGGATCAGCCCACCATCGGGCTCGGCGCCGTCTGTGCAATTGTTCTGGGAGCAAAAATTGTATAGCGTGGCCAGCCTGCCAGTCGGGCTGATTTCGAACACCGTCCCACAGCCGAGGTCGTCACAGGACCCGTTCGCGCCACCCAAATAGGTTGTGCCGTAGAAGTTCCCATCGGCCGTCTGGAGCAGTTCGCCTTCGGGGTCGGCGCCATCCGTGCAATTGCCTTGAGAGCAGAAGCTGTAGAGCCTCGTCAGGGTTCCGTTTGGAGTGATCTTGAAGACCGTCCCGCAGCCCGAGGCCTCGCTATAAGAACAGGAACTGCTGGCGCCACCGGCCAAGGTTGTCCCGTAGAGGTTCCCGTCGGTGGCCTGGATCAGCCCTGCAAATGGGGTCGCGCCGTCCGTGTTGTCGAAGTTGAGCAACGTCGTGAAAGTCTGCGCGGGTAAGGCAACCGCCGTCGCGGCGCACAGCACACAGACCGCGCAAGCCGTTTTCCACCAGCCAATCTTTCGCATGTTACCTCCTCGCCGTCCCCCGGCTACTTCAGAGCCTATGGCAGCACCCGGAAGGGCACGTTGCTCGTCAGAGCGCCGCCGGCTTATCACCGCTCAGATCGAAGGCAACGAAGTCGGCTATTCGATCTTCTTGAATAAGGCAGGAGCTAAGCTTAGTCGTGAAGAGGTCGAAGGGCGCTTCGAACGTGAGCTTTCGAAGAAGTAGTTGCGGCGAGTAACGGTTATGAGCCCAGGCACTGCGAGTCCTGGCCAGCTAGCGCCCCCGTTCTCGTTGACTTGGCGATGCGGGCTTTTCTTACTTAAGCGGCCGTCGGCTTTTTGGTGATCCAAAATGACGCTGAGCTGAAAAGAGAGGTTTGGGCGGCCCATTTCGGCCTTTCTCGTCGAAGGGAATTCCCCTCCCCATCATCGCGGGGTTCGCGGGAGCATTCTACCGAGGGGGGGGACTTGAACATTCCGGCTCTTGGTTCGCCGATGTTTATTTCAATGCTGGGAACGTCGCGGTAAGCGTGATGAATCCGGTTTCTCCTCTTCATCCTTCCAAGAACCGGGCCTTAGATTCATCCAGTGAATCACCGCGCACGTATCAGCACAGATTGAGTACACCACCCGTGCATGTCAGCATGCCAGGTAGAGGCAGGCTGGACAGTGAGAATCGCCAAAGTGTACTTGCGGACCGACGACTCCAAGGTGACGGTGTTTGATGAGCACGGTCATCTGATGCCAGATTACGGTGGCCACATCCGAGTTGTCGTCGGTCGCATCTTGAGGGACGCGCCACAGACGACAAGATTTTATCTTGCTAACCTCGCTGTGGGTCATAAAGAGCAGATCAGTTTGCGAAGCCGTGAGCCAAGTCCCCAGAAGCCAACCCGCCAGGATGATCACAAAAATAATCGCTAGAGTGTGCAATATTGAACAGACGGAGGGTTTTGGGGCAGGGGATACTTTCATCGTTCATTGGGAACGCGAATGAGGCCGGGTTCTATGATACCTCTTACTGCCCTTCTGAGAATCGGGCCTTTAATTCATCCAATCAACCCGACGCACTCTGTGATTTAGCACTCCCCCGTTAAGAACCGGGCCTTAACTCACGAATCGTGCCTTTCGGAGGATCAAACAGCTGGGGCTGCTCTGAGTGCGAATGGCTCTCAGCGAATCCCCTTGGACGGCAGACCAATCTAGCTTGACGACGTGAGCAGCAATAGTATCCTCCGAACGACTCTCCGGGCACATTGCGACGTCCACCTCGAAGGTCGCGGAGCCTCAAAAGGGGCAATATGCGCAAACTTTACTGGGCGAAGCAGGCCTGCTTTGTCTTCGTGCTGTGCGCGGCTGCAGCAGTGGCCTTGCGGGCGCAGACTCTCACAACGATCTACACGTTCAACAGCGAGAACGGGGTCGGCTTCTTCCCCCAGGCGGGGCTAATCCAGGGCACCGACGGCAACTTGTACGGTACCGTACTTGATTACGGGCCCAACGGTGGTGGGACGGCTTTCACAATCACCACCAGCGGCACGCTGACGGTGTTGTACTCCTTTTGCGCCCAGGTCGTGAACGACATTTGCCTGGATGGTGTTCGCCCCTTGTCGGACCTGATCCAGGGCGCCGATGGGAACTTCTACGGGACGACGATCTATGGCGGGTCCCAGGATGGTAACTCCGGGACGGTCTTCAAACTCACGCCGGGTGGCGCCCTGACCACGCTTCACGCCTTCTGCGCGGAAGGTGCTCCCTGCACAGACGGAAGCGACGCCGTAGGGGCGGTGATCCAGCACACCAACGGCAACTTGTACGGGACAACGTTCTCTGGCGGGGCCAACAACATTGGGACCGTTTACGAAGTCACCACCAGCGGCACGCTGACCACGCTGCACAGCTTCGCGGGCCCGGAGGGCGCGTACCCTTACGCGGGGCTGGTGGAGGCCGGCGATGGAAACTTATACGGAACAACAGAGGGCGACGATGGGGTCCACACCCTAGGCACGGTCTTCAAGATTACGCCGAATGGCGTAGTCACCACGATTCACACCTTTTGCCTCACATACGGTTGCCCGGATGGCGCCCAGCCCATGGCGCCGGTGATCCAGGGCGCCGATGGGAACTTCTACGGGACGACTTACTATGGCGGTACCTATGACCATGGCGCGGTCTTTAAACTCACCTCAGGCGGCACGCTGACCACGCTCCACAGCTTCTGCGCGCAACTCGCGGGCTCGCAATGCACCGACGGCGCCGACCCCTATTCTCCGCTGGTCCAGGGCAGCGATGGGAACTTCTATGGGACGACACTCTATGGCGGGCCGAACAACAATCCCAACCAGACTTGTAGCCCGTACGGCTGTGGCACAATCTTCAAAATTACCCCAAGTGGTATGCTGACGACCGTCTACGCCTTTTGCGAAGTCTCGCAACAAGGCCAGTATTGCCCGGACGGAGACGAACCGTATGACGGGCTGGTCCAAGATACCAATGGGACCTTCTACGGGACAACCTACCAGGGTGGAAACCCCTACAACGCCGGCACGATTTTCAGCTTGTCGGTGGGTCTCGGCCCGTTTGTGAAAACACAGCCGAGCTCCGGCAAAGTGGGATCGACTGTCAACATTCTGGGAACGGACCTGACGGGCGCAACCAGCGTCACCATCAACGGTATCGCGGCCACGTTCACCGTGGTGTCGAGCACCGAAATCATCGCCACCATACCCTTCGGTGCGACCAGCGGGACGATCGAGGTGACAACACCGGGCGGCACGCTTTCGGGCACAGTGGTGTTCCAGCAGACTTCGCCGTTTGCCGACAATCCCAATCTGACCACGGACTTCTTCGGCGATGGCAAGGGCGACGTCGGGATCTGGCGCCCTTCGAACGGGACCTGGTACATCCTGTCGAACGATGGCGGCCCGAATCTGACTCAGACGTGGGGCCTGCCGGGCGACGTGCCGGTGCCGGGCGATTACTATGGCGTGGGCAAGGACGCCTTTGCCACCTGGCGGCCTTCGAACGGGACCTGGTACATTCTGGCGAACAACGGCGGCCCGAATACTACGGAGGCCTTTGGGTTGCCCGACGACGTGCCCGTGCCCGCCGACTACGACGGCGACGGCAAGACGGATGTGGCGGTGTGGCGTCCGTCGAACAGCACCTTCTACGTGATCCTGAGCAGCACGGGCCAGACCGTGACCAAGCAATGGGGCTTGCCGGGTGACGTGCCGGTGACGGGCGACTACGACGGCGACGGCATCAGTGATTACGCGATCTTCCGGCCCTCGAACGGGACCTGGTACATCATCTACAGCAGCACGGGGCAGACGGTGACGACCACCTTCGGCTTGCCGGGCGACATTCCGGTGGAAGGCGACTACGAGAACGACGGCAAGACGGACCTGGCGGTGTGGCGCGCGTCCAACGCTACGTTCTACGTCCTGCAAGGCAGCACGGGGAAGACGGTGAGCCTGCAGTGGGGGGCGCTCGGCGACATCCCGGTGATCGGGGACTACAACGGGGACGGGATCAATGACTACGCGGTGTTCCGGCCCTCGAACGGGACGTGGTACATCGATTACTCGGGCGGCGGGGGCGCCACCACGCAGTGGGGACTGACGGGCGACATCCCAGCCAGTCATCTAGCCTCGATCTTCCGTCGCGACAAGCATATTGCGAACTACGACGGCGACCGCAAGACGGATATCGGCATCTGGCGGCCCTCGAATGGCACGTATTACGTGATCGACAGTTCCACGGGGAAGAGCGTGACTGAGCAGTGGGGCGAGAACGGCGACCTGATTGTGCCGGGGGACTACGACGGCGACGGCAAGACGGACTACGCGATCTGGCGGCCGTCGAACCAGACGTGGTACGTGTCCTACAGCAGCACCGGCAAGGAGGTGACGCAGGTGCTCGGGGCGAGCGGCGACATCCCGGTGCCGGGCGATTACGACGGGGACGGGAAGACCGATTACGCGGTGTGGCAGCCGTCGGACGGGACGTATACCGTGATCCTGAGCAGTACGGGCCAGACGGTGACCGAGCAGTGGGGCGTCAGCACAGACATCCCGGTGCCTGGGGATTACGACGGTGACGGCAGGACCGATTACGCCATCTGGCGGCCTTCGGATGCGACGTTCTACGTGATCCTGAGCAGCACGGGTAAGACGGTCAGCCAGCGGTGGGGTGTGAGCACGGACACCCCGGTGCCGGGCGATTACGACGGCGACACCAGGACGGACTTCACGATCTTCCGGCCTTCGACGGGGACGTGGTACACGCTGCAGAGTAGCAACGGGGAGACAGTGACGACGGTGTTCGGACTGGACGGCGACATACCGGTAGCGAAGGACTACGACGGCGACGAGAAGACCGACATTGCGGTGTTCCGGCCGTCGAACGGGACGTGGTACATCCTGCAATCGAGCAACGGGCAGACGACGAGCACCGTATGGGGTCTTTCAACCGACATGCCGGTGAACAGGCCCACGGGGCAGTAGGTTGCCCGTTGAGGATGCCAATTGTCGTTTTGAGCTGGGATCCGCTCGAAATCGAGTTCCGCGATGGCGGCGAAACTCGGCCCTGGAAGGCCGCGGTGGGCGAAGTGGATTAATCCGGGCCGAGCGATTCGCGTGCACGGCGCCGTGAACGTTGGGAAAGAAGTATTCGAGGAGGTTGTAACGTTTTTCCTTGATCGTCCGGACACGGTGCCGCAGCCGGAGGACAACTCTGGGGACACCGGGCGGTGACGAAGGCAAGGGTGCGAAAGCGACCCTTTCCAAGGCGTCAAGGTAGCCGACCGGAGCGATCAGGAGACCCGGCGTTCGCGGTCGCTTCCGCAGCAATCGATTACAGTGACTCTCTCATTTGCACCGGCGTCGTCGGGCGTACACCGGGCGATCTTCGGCCCCACGGCGGACAACCATCTCTGGTCTCGGAGATCAGGGCGCTCAAGGTCAGGGTAGTCGCCTTCACCCGGTACGCGTCCATTTGCACCGCTACCCTCTGCGTTGAAACCAGCAATCAACTGTCGCTCGATCGCCTGGGCATCAGGCCATCACACCGCAACCGCACCTTCTCAGAGATGTCGTGGGCACTGTGGCCCGCGAACCCCCGGGCTGGAGAGGTGCAGGGTTAAGGAAAGGATTCGCTGACTCACGGCTCACGCCGTGGGCCAAAGTATGGCGCTCCTCCGGAGCTGAACTCCTGAGGTAAACCGGTGATGGGTCCTCCAGCCACCGAATGGCCGCGGGCCAGTCTTCAACAAACTGCCAAAGCCGGAAACGAGCTACTGCTTCTCGGCGACGTAGGTTGAGGTTGCGCCGGTCAGCTTATTCGTCGCGACCACCGTCATTTTCTTCCCGTCGGGCGCGACCGTCATTTTCACTGCTTCCACAACCTTGCCATCGCGCTTGTCCGTCTCCTCGATTGTGCTGGCATTAACGCCCTTCAGAGAAACCGAGTTATAGGTGTACGATCCCTTGACCGGGTAGTCTTTGCCGTCCAGCTTCGCTGTATAGCTCGCGCCTGTCGGTGTGGACATACTCAGATCATCGCCACTGCTCGTGTAAGTGGTGGTGAGGCCATTGTCACTCTCTTGAACCTTGTTGACTCGCCACGAGCCGGAAGTCCCATTCGCTCCAGCCGGCGGCTTTCCCACCCGCGTGTAGGTAACTTCGCCGCTTACCGGTTGATCGCTGTTCTCCGGATGGTTGGTGACCTTCACCGTCAAAGTGTTGCCGTCGTCCGAAACGGTCCGGGTCGACTCGCTCACCGTCTTGCCGTTCTTCTTGGTCGTGGTTGCAATCGACTTGGAGTCAACTTCATGCGCACTGACCATGTCATAAGGCTGGCCGGTAACGGGCTGGTCCTGCCCATCAGCCTGCACGTGGATCTTCGGGCTGCAACTGGAACAGTCGTAAATGCCTCCGTTCACCGAAAAGACGTAAGGCTTCGGTGATAGCTTGGATTGGTCCATGTCGGTGCGCCAAGTGCCGACAAATGGGCCTTGCGCAAACGATGATACGGGAACCCACAACACGAGCATGAGAAACATCGCGTAAGCAACGAGCCGCTCGATTCTGTTCATCTGAACTCTCCTCCACCACGATCGTGATTTTCGGCATTCCGGCAGGCAAGGGCATGCTTCAGTCGGTTTCCCCCCGTAATTGATCGAACCGGAATGTTCGCTTAGCCAGGATTTGGATTGGACATCCTGAACGCCAGCAGTATACATCCCCGGGGCCTTGTTCGCGGCTGAAATCTTTGCGCTCCAAAGCGCCAGCGCCCCCCTAACGCGTCCGTCGATCCGCGAGGCGTTCTGTCCGTCGTCGGGGATCACCGCCCGCGGCCCGAAAGGGCTCGGTTGGAGACCAACAGGTTGTATCCAGATCAGACGCTTGGCGCCAGACAACTGTCCGGGCAGAACGCACGGTGCTATTTCGCAGCCCTCATTGCTTGTCGAAGACTCTCGTGCTCTGATACTTCTTTCCCTGGCTGTCGGTGCCGGTCCGTGTAATGGTCAGGGTCTTGCCCTCCTTCGATACTTTTGCTTGCCCTGACTCCCTCCCAGCGCAAGGAAGTGACCGAGGCGCTGGAAGCCGAGATCGAGCGCCGCCAGCAAGCCGACGAGCCGCGCATGGGCAGCCATCATCACTCGGAGCTGGAGGCCCTACTGGAACCGCTGAGGGCCGGGCGCGAGGCGCAAGAACGTCGCGAGAGGGCCACAAATGAGGTGTCAGGGTGAACAACTTCTGTGCGCCGTGAGATCGCCCACACCGCGCCTTAGCCTGCCGGTAGGGGACTGAACTTGGAGCCTCTCGTCGTTGAGAGCACCGTGAATCCGCGACTCCACAACTCCAGATTTGATAGGTGTTTACAGCAGGGCGCAACTTTTCCCTGGCAGGAGGGTTTAAACAACCGTTGCACAACTGAGCCGAGCCGAGGCCGGCCAGGAGGGCGGGTCCCGCCCAGCAACGGAACAGGGGGAAAAGGAGAGAGAAATGACGACAAAAATCGCCAAGCTTTGCATGGGATCCTCCCTGGCAGCGGCTCTTGTAATTTTCCTGGGTGCACCGGCGCCTGCAGCCGCTCAGCACGGGCGGCTTAACGCAAACCGAGTCGAGAGGATACAGCGGAACCAGATCCGCGAAGGCCTTAAGAGCGGCAAGCTTACGAAGGGCGAAGCAGCCCGGCTGGCAGAGCACGAAAAGGCCATCAATACTGTGAAAGCTCAGGACCTGTCCAAGGGCCCTATGACGCCACAGGAACGCCAACAACTGAAGAATGACCTCAGTAACCAGGAGAAGGCGATTAAGGACGTTGAGTCCGGCAAGCCGACCCCTGACCCGATGCCCACATCAACTTCGGCTGCTCCACCGTTGGGCTAACTGCCTGAGTGCGAAGCCGGAGGGAATCCCTTCTTCCGGCTTCGGAGCCTCCATCGTTTCCATTCTCCCTAAACCAATCTGGACTAACCAGGCCTTACCCACCTCCGACCTCCTGTGCCTGAAGCGCGAGCGGGCGGAGGAACCAAGCGCGGTTCGAGGCCGAGGGCTGGCCGAGTTTCGCGACCTGATACTACGACGCCCCAGCCGAGGCCATTGGAGACCCCGAAACTCGCTTGCCGGACTGCCGGCTAGCGCAAGGTGCGGCGGGCGCTGGAGGCCCGAATCGAGCGCCGCACAGCCCGCTAACGAAGTGTGTATAGGCGCGTTGTCATTGGTTGCCCGCAGCATGGAGGGCCTGGGATTAGAGTTGCCCTCCGAGAACCGGTCGTATTTTCATTGGGGCATCCGTCACCGGTTCCTCACGCGGGTTTCCGTTTCGCGATCTGCTCTCGCAACGACGGATCAGGGTTCTTGGTTCTCTGGCTCTTCCCGGTCGAACTCGAAACCCGGCTCCTGGCCGCGAATGTCCAATTCGCTAATCAGTCGGCATAGATAAGCGCGAGCTAACTGCAGCACCCGCGCGGCCTCGGTTTTGTTTCGCCGCACTCGGTGAGGGTGCGCAGGATCAGGCGCCGCTTGAATTCGCGCACCTGATCGAGGTACAAGTTTGAACCCTGCTGCCGAAATCCGGTGGACACGGCAGGCGGCAAGTGCGAAAGCTCGATGGTGGATTCCTCCGCCAGCACTACGGCTCGCTTGGTCACATTTTCAAGCTGGCGGACGTTGCCCGGCCAGTCGTACTCTTCAAGGGCGGTCAGGGCCGGATAAGAGAACTGCATCGGCGGTCTGCCGAATTCCTTTGCGGACTCCTCAAGAAAATGGTTGGCCAGGAGTGCGATCCCCTGGCGCCGCTCGCGCAGAGGAGGCAAGTGGATCTCGACCACGTTCACGCGATGATACAAGTCTTCTCGAAACGTGCCCTGCTTCACCATTTCGAGCACGTTCCGATGAGTGGCGGAAACCAACCGAACATCCACTTTCACAGGTTCAACACTGCCCAGCCGTTCGAAGGTCC